>ENA-UEQW01000001-UEQW01000001.1-human-gut-metagenome-genome-assembly--contig:-NODE-1-length-277816-cov-12.407782_pt1 | contig 277816 bp, 211 predicted proteins | sample MGYA00242947_ERZ507947 | MGnify/ENA primary metagenome ERZ507947 (study PRJEB26167, sample SAMN06115421) | human gut metagenome | host: Homo sapiens | place: China:Guizhou | collected 2015-03-17... | reverse complement strand
TCTCCGTCTTGTTATATTCATCCTGCTTCACACTTGAGTCTTCTCCTTTTAAAGACATTGTTTCAACAATATTAGAAATATCTTCCTCTGAAGTTATTGGAATTTCTATTATCCTATAGCCCGATTTCAATTTCTCTTCGGTTGACTTATGAGTTACATATATTTCTAAAAACACAGGTTCTCGATTTGGCGCCGAAGAAGACCTTAGTATTAAATCTGGCACAAATCCATCACACTCCAATTCTTCTTCGCACTCGTCATAATACTCCTTAAGATTAAATGTGACATACTTATGCTTAAAACATTTTTCATCATATAAAAACGGGCAATCTTTTGAACAAAGATGTTTTGGATTATATGTTATCTCAAATTTTTCAGAAGTTATGAATGCTTCTTTTATTCGAATTTTTGCAATTTTGTGTAAATATGATTCATAGCTGCATTCAGCTTCCGCCTTATGAGTAAAATGCCACCGCCTAATATTTCCCATATGCGGTCTCATCTCAAATCCACAACAAGGGCAAAAGTATTTCTTATCGCGAACTGCCTGCTTAACATTCACAAGGACTCCAGATGCATCAACGGCATAACTGTAATTTTGTTTAACAATCCTCTCCATATCTCTACGCTCTAAAAATCCAACTCCAGCTGCACTGCGACGGGACGATGGAAGCCTGCCGCCGATTTCGACACCGACAAGCCGAGCAGACGCACTGCCATATGCTCAATGTCAATGTCGGCAAGCAGCGACTTTGCCACCGGAAGGATGCGGGTTTTCGACGTCAGCGGCTGCGCCACGGTGCGGCTGCGCGTAATCTGTGTGAAATCGGAGAATTTCACTTTCAGCGTCAACACGTTGCCCTCAAACTTGCCCTTGCGCAACCGCTCCACCAACTCAAGCACCAACTGATACAAATGCACCGACAGCAGCGAACGGCGGGTGAGGTCTTCCTCAAGCGTGCGCTCGCAACCTACCGACTTGCGCTCGCGGTCGACCACCACCGGACGGTCATCGATGCCGCGCGCAAAGTCGTAGTATACGACTCCCATCTTCCCGAACGCGCTTATCAGCCCGCCCTTGGAGTATGACCGCAACACGGCTCCGTTATAGATTCCCATCGAATGCATTTTCTTTGCCGTGACAGCGCCGACTCCCCAAAATGCCTCGACGGGCAGGCGGGCAATAAAATCGAGTGCCTGCGAGGGATGAATCACGCAAAGTCCGTCGGGCTTGCGGTAGTCGGAGGCTATCTTCGCCAGAAATTTGTTGTACGACACTCCTGCCGACGCCGTCAGATTGAGTTCCTCACGGATGCGGCGCTTTATGTCTTTGGCTATGTCGACAGCCAGCTCAACGCCCTGCTTGTTTTCTGTCACATCAAGAAATGCCTCGTCGATCGACAATGGCTCTATGACGTCTGTATAATCATGGAAAATCGAGTGGATATGCTCGGAAATCTCTTTATACACACTCATCCTTACCGGTGTGAATATCAACTGCGGACAGCGGCGAAGAGCAACGACCGACGACATCGCGCTGTGGACTCCATAACGACGGGCTTCATAGCTGGCGGTCGAAACCACTCCGCGATGCCCTTCGTTGCCTACGGCAATGGGCTTGCCACGCAACTCCGGATTGTCGCGCTGCTCGACTGCAGCAAAAAATGCGTCCATGTCGATATGTATTATTTTCCGCAATTTCTGATTTTCCACACCGCAAAATTACATAAAAAAAGAAAGCGACCGTCACCACGACGCCGCTTCCAAACCACTTTTTCCTTATTACTTTATCAAAACAAGTTTACTTGAAACTTGTGATGCCGTGGACTTAACCACTTATTACATTTTCAACCTTTACTTAATCAATTCCCAAACTAAAAAACAAACCTAACAAAAAACTCTTCTAATACACTAAAAATCTTTTTTACACTGCAAAGATAAACACATTATTTGATTCACGCATCATTTTCTGCCTAAAAAATATGTTTTATAACATCTTTTTAGGGATTTAACAATACTTTTCAAAATTCTGGAGTGCTTTCAAGCGTCATCCATTCACCCGTGTCGGGATGGCGAAAGGTTATGCAACTTGCATGCAGACAGAGCCTTGCGTCGGGAGCACCATACAATGCATCGCCATGAATCGGGGCATTCAAGCCGTCGGCGCTCGCCGCATGCACCCTCAACTGATGTGTGCGCCCGGTGACGGGGTTGAACTCAACCCTTGTCATGCCGCCGCCACGCCCCAACACCCGATAAAGCGTGACCGCCTCCTTGCCGTCGGCATAATCCACCTTCTGCCGCGGACGGTTGTGCCAGTCGGCCGACAGCGGCAGGCTGATGCTGCCCTCGTCGGAGGCAACGTTGCCGTCGAGAAGCGCCGTGTATGTTTTCTTTACTTCCTTTGCCTCAAACTGACGCCGCAATGCCACAAATGCGCCGCGCGTCTTGGCCACGACGAGCAGTCCGGATGTGTGCATGTCCAGCCGATGCACCACCATCAGTCCGGAAGCCTCGGGAAAACGCTGCCGGGCTATCTCGGCAACCGAGACGCCGCCCACCTTGCCCGGAGCGGAAAGCATGCCCGACGGCTTGTCGACAACCCACAGGCTGCCGTCTTCATAAACCGTGCGCAACTCTTCTTTATGCGCCGACTCCAGAGGGTTGGGCTCCACGCGGAGTCCTTGAAGCATATAGTTCAGTATGGGTTCACACTTGCCCTTGCATGCACCGTAGAAGCAGCCGTCGCGACGCAACTCGCCGACGGGCGACTTGCCGACCCAAAACTCGCCCATAGCCAACGGACGATAGCCGTTGACATAGGCATACTGCAGCAGCTTCGGGGCGGCACACTCCCCGGCGCCGGCTGGTGGCAGCTCGCCGCGGGCATCGGCAAATATCTGCGTGAGCGTGCGCCGGCAGCCTTTGGCGTCAAGCATGACGAAGCGGTCGAATATCCACCGCTGAAGCGATTCCGACAGGCGCCGGCGTTCTTCTTTCAGCGTCGCCACTTCCGCCTCAAGTGCCGACAATCGGCTGCCGGCAAGGCGCACTTCCCCATCCACACGACGGCGCAGACGTTTAAGCTCCGCTTTCTGATACTGGCTTTCGGCGACAAGTGCGGCAGTGTCGCCGCCATTGGCCCTCAGGCGCTGACGCTCCGCCTTGCACTGCGCCATATAGGCGCGGTAGTCGGCAACTGCCTTCTCGCCACGCATCCTGACTTCGTCGACCGCACTGCGCGCCTCAGCCATAGCCTCGCAACGCTCTGCCTGGTCAACACGACGGTTGATTTCCGTGATTTCCGCCTCGCGTCTCTTAAACTCGCCGTCCGGACAGAGTATGTCGTAAACTGCCGGAACGAAGAAATCGTGGTCGTTGGAATGGCTGAGATTGCCGGAGAATGCGGCAAGATAGCCCACCTCGCCCACTGAATTTTCCACAACAAGCACTCCCATCATCTTGCCCGACTGCAATTCATCAGCGAGGTCTGCCCGCTTGTCGAGATAGGAGCGCAGACAGCCCGCCGCCATCTCCACGAGAGGATGAGGAGTGTAGCAGAACGGAAACGTAAACATCTCCGGCACAGAGATGCCGGAGATGTCGCCTATTATCTTATGAAATTTTCTGTCTGTCAAATTGTTGTCATCGACTAATCATCAAGATTTCCCTCCGCGCGCAATTCCGTAGGAGTCTTGCCGAAATAATGCTTGCAGAAATTGGAGAAATACGACACCGAAGAGAAGCCATAACGCTTAGAAAGGTCGGTTATCGACCGGTTGGTGGTCTTGATGTCGGAGAGCATACGCTCTGCCTTGCGGTCAAGAAGCCATTGCTTTACCGATGTCTTGAAATGCTTTTTAAACTTGCGTTGGAACGTGGTCACTGGCATGTGCAGAAGTGCGGCAAAATGCTTGACGTCAGTGACGTTCTCGTAGTTGCTCATCACGAGCTGCTCAAATTTGCGGTTGAAGCAGAACAGCGGGTAGAAGAACTCTGCAAGATCGTTCTTGTCATAGTACGACAGCATCAACAAAAACAATTCCTGCTTCTTAATGTTGAAATAAACACTATTGGATATTCCGTCGTCCATGCAGGCAACCACTGAGTCGACAAATGTCTTGATTCTCTCGTTGATTGGCAGGCTGACTCCCACCCGACGGGAACTGTCTTCCACAGAATCGGCATCGTGCATAAGGTTCACAAGCGAATAACGCGAACAAAACGGCTCTTTTTCTGTAAAATTAACCATTAAAAGATAACTTCCAGGTTCTACCGACGCGATTAGATAGGAATTACATGGCACTAATGCCACATTGCCAGGACCAACCACCTGCACTTCCAACTTATTTATTTTCAACTTGACCTTTCCCTCCAACACGAAGAGCAGTTTGGAATAGGTCAGTTTTTCCTCGAGGAACAAGACTTCCGTCTCCTCCTTCCGGTCCATGATTTTTATAGAGCCGTCTTCCGGCAAACTATACAAACCACATTGTTTATGAATTTCCAAATTGTAGATATTCATTAGTTCTCACCTCTCAATTTTAATTTTCACTACAAAAATAATATATTATTCAGCCAACGGCCGCTATTTGCGGAACTTTTTTAATTGTTTTAACATCATTTTTCACACCGTGTAAGGTTGCAACGCAAACATTTTGCAATTTCTACGCATGTGCGACTTGCATCTCCGAATTTCAGCTGTCTGAATCCAGAAAAAGCAAGCAGCAGCGCAGTCAACCACCCACAATTGTTTTAACAAGCCAAAGGCTGTATTGTTCACATTTACGCAACATTTTATCAGCTCATCATCAAGCATTACAACCGCAGCGGCCGTCACAAGTCGACAGTGAAGCGGTCGGCATCGTCAAGTGCCGGAAATTTGCGGCGGAAAGCGCGCAGACGCGACAAGTCGATTTCAGCCACGGCAACGCCCTCTTCGCTGTCGGCTACACCCGTGACAGTGCGGCCCAGATAGTCTACTACACGGCTGTGGCCGTCATACTCCAACTTGCCTACCGTTCCCACTCGGTTTACCGCCACGACATACGCAAGATTTTCTATGGCTCTCGCCTGAAGGAGCGTGTCCCATGCGGAGATGCGCGACTTAGGCCAGCTCGCAACATACACCGCCACGTCGTAGCAGCCTCCGCAATTGCGCGAAAACACGGGGAAACGCAGATCGTAGCACGTCTGCAACAGCAGGCGCACTCCTTTATATTCCACCACACAGGGGCTTACGCCTTGCCGGTAAAGACGGTTCTCGCCGCCGAAACTGAAAAGATGACGCTTGTCGTAGTAGCGGTATGTGCCGTCGGGATACACAAAATAATGGCGGTTGCGGAGGCCGTTGTCGTCGACAGCCACGCTGCCTTCCACCGCCGACCGCCGGGCGGCTGCAAGACTCTGCATCCACCGCAGCACGGCGCCGCCCGATGCCGGCTCCGCCACCGACGCGTCGTCGACGTCAAATCCAGTGGCAAACATCTCTGGCAGAACCACCAGGTCGACCGCCTCGACACCGGCAAGCAGACTCTCTATTCCCGAGAGCGTTCGCTCCACTGATTCAGCCACAATATCATGCTGCACAATCGCTATTTCCATTTTTTCATCCATATTCCTTCTTGTTGCTTCCACAAAGTTAGTGCATTTTAACCGTCTCCTAAGCATCCGTATGCATAAAAAACGCTATCTTTGTAGGCTTAATGTATGGAGACTGCAATATGAATATCGAAATAACCCCCGAAATAAAAGAAGCCAAACAGCGATTTGGAATCATCGGAAACTCCCCAGCCCTGATGGCGGCTGTGGGACGCGCCCTGCAAGTGGCGCCGATTGACCTGTCGGTGCTTATCAACGGTGAAAGCGGCGCAGGAAAGGAGTTTTTCCCGCAGATTATCCATGCCTACAGCTCGCGCAAGCACAGCAAGTACATCGCCGTAAACTGCGGAGCAATCCCTGAAGGCACTATCGACTCCGAGCTGTTCGGACACGAGAAAGGTGCGTTTACAGGTGCCATCTCTTCACGAAAAGGCTATTTCGAGGAGGCTAACGGAGGCACGATTTTTCTCGACGAGGTGGCGGAGCTGCCGCTGACCACACAGGCGCGGCTGCTGCGAGTGCTGGAGTCGGGAGAATTCATCAAAGTCGGCTCGTCGGAGGTGCAGAAGACCAACATCCGCGTTGTTGCCGCCACAAACGTAAACATGCAGAAGGCGGTGGCGGAAGGACGTTTCCGCGAAGACCTTTACTACCGACTGTCGACAATCTTCATCGTCGTGCCGCCGCTGCGCGACCGGGGCGACGACATAATCCTGCTGTCACGGAAGTTCAGCCGCGACTTCGCCGACAAATACCGTATGCCTGCCATCGAGTTTGAGGATTCGGCAAAAAGCGCCCTGCTGAGCTACCGATGGCCGGGAAACGTGCGCCAGCTGAAAAACCTGATTGAGCAGATTTCGCTGTTTGACGCCGGCAGGAAAATCTCTGCCGACGAGGTCGCAGCATATCTGCCATACGCCGGTGGCGAATTCACGCCGGCTGTGGCACCGGGAGAGATGCTCCACTCCTATGAAAAGGAACGCGAGATGCTCTTCAAGATGATTTTCGAGATGCGCAAGGAAATCGACAATCTGCGCGACGACATCGAGGATCTGGCACAAGGGCAGCCACGCCAAAACATAGGCACCATCAAGAACCTGCAGAAAAATTTCGCGCCGCAGGCTATGCTGCCGCAGCATGCGTTGCCGGCAAGCCAGCCCAACGAGGCGGAATTCATCAACGCGGAGCCGCACGACGACGCGACAATGACCCTTGAGGACACCGAGCGCGAAACCATAAAACGGTCGCTTGAGCGCAACGAGGGCAAACGGAAGAAAACCGCCGAGGAACTGAAAATATCCGAGCGGACGCTCTACAGAAAAATCAAAGAGTACGGACTGGAATGAACAAATTAAAATACATCTGGATTGTGGCGGCAATGATTGTCGCACTGAGCGCATGCACCATCAGCTACAAGCTGAACGGCGCCGCCATCGACTATTCTATCTACAAGACCATCAACGTCGGGCAGTTTCCTATCCGAGCGGCAATGGTCTACGCTCCGCTGCAGCCGATGTTTGAGAACAAGCTCACCGACACATACACCAAGCAGACACGACTGCGGATTGTCGACAGCTCAAACACCGATCTGAGCGTCGAGGGAGAGATTACAGGCTACTCGCTCACCCCGCAGGCGGTGACCGAGGACGCATACGCATCAAAGACAAGACTGACAATATCGGTGCGCGTGAAATACACCGACCACAAGCAGCCGAAGAACTCAATCGACCAGTCGTTCTCGGCGTTTCGCGACTTCGACTCTTCTGAGATGCTGACCAACGTCCAGGACCAACTCTGCGAGGAAATAACCGAGGAACTCGTAATGCTGATTTTCAATGCCACAGCAGGCAACTGGTAAGCTTACAAACAATATAGAAATGGAGAAAACCGACCGCGTCAAATGTCTCGACCGCGCCATTGCCAACGGTGCAGCCATCAACGACAGCCTATTCTGCTCGCTGATGGCCGACTACCCATATTTCCTTCCGGCAATGGTGATGAGAATGCAGGACGGCTCTCTGACCGACAGCCAACGACAGCAACTGCTTGCCGGCGCGGCAACAACCATCGGAAACCGCGAAGACCTCTTCTATCTCGTAGGCAACGACGGTTCCGCAATACGCATTCACAACACTGAAACAGACAACAAGACAAAATCCACAATGGACACAATATCGCACTTCCTCGACACATTCGGCAACAACGACGACGCCGAGACTCGCGCCCTCGAACAGCGAATCTTCAACCCGACACCCGACTATGCGCAGCTACTGGCAAAAGAGGAGGAGAAAAGCGAGCCCGAAGAGAACGGAGAGGAAAGCGAACACGACCGTCTTATCAACAAATTCATCACGCGCAGCCGGCAGCAAAGCGGACGCTTCCCGTCGACTGCCGACAACGATGCCGACAGACAGGCGGACGAAGTGGCGGAGGAAGTGGCGCGCGCACCAAAGCCAACAGCCCCAGTCGCCGACGACGACCCGTCGCTGCTGAGCGAGAGTCTCGCAAAAATATACATCCGTCAGCATAAATTCGCAAAGGCTTTAGAAATTATTCAATCATTAAGTTTGAATTATTCAGAAAAAAGTATTTACTTTGCAGACCAAATCCGTTTCCTCAAGAAACTGATTGAAAACGAGAAATATAAACAAAATAAACAATAACAGAAATGTTTAAAGCATTAGTAATTTTCATAGTGATTGCCTCAATCTTGATGATTGGCATCGTTTTGATCCAGAAATCCAAAGGTGGAGGTCTGGCTTCCAACTACGCAAGTTCAAACCAAATCCTCGGCGTTCGCAAAACGAACAGTTTCGTTGAAAAAGCAACTTGGACTCTCGCAATCGTAATCTGCGTGCTCAGCATCGCTTCCGCCTTCTTTATCGGTGGAACAAAGGCTGAACAGGCTTCACGCACACAGGACGTTCCTTCCCAGACAACAGCTCCGGCCAACTTCGGCACTCCTGCCGCCAAGAAAGAGGCTCCTAAAACAGCTCAGGCTCCGGCAGCGGCTCCGGCTCAGCAGGCTCCTGCAAAATAAGATTTACAAAAAACCGAAATACAAGCGGGGCTGCATCATCTACGATACAGCCCCGCTTGGTTTACAAACACATTGGCTGCAATGAAAACCCTGTATCTCATCCCTGCCCGCGGTGGAAGCAAAGGCATACCGCATAAAAACATACGTCCGCTTTGCGGACTGCCGCTGATTGGATACTCAATCAACGTGGCACGCGAATTTGCCGACGACCGCGACATCTGCCTCTCAACCGACGACCCGGAAATCGCCGAGACCGCACGGAAAATGGGACTCGACGTGCCGTTCATGCGCCCCGACAGCCTCGCCACCGACAAGAGCGGCTCATACGAGGTGATGCTGCACGCCCTCGACTTCTACCATAACCGCGGCGTGGACTACGACAGACTCGTGCTTCTGCAGCCGACATCGCCAATGCGCACCGCCGACGACGTGCGCCGCGCACTCGAGCTCTACACGCCCGACATCGACATGGTGGTGACCGTAAAAGAGGCGGAAAGCAACCCCTACTACAACTGCTTCGAGGAAGGCGACGACGGTTTTCTGCAAATCTCGAAAGGCGACGGGACTTTCACCCGGCGCCAGGATGCCCCGAAAGCGTGGGAATACAACGGCGCGGTCTACGTCATCAACACCACAAGCCTCAGAAAGATGCCTCTCGGCAAGTTCAAACGCCGCAGAATGTGTCCGATGGATGCCGGCCGATCAATCGACCTCGACACTCCGCTCGACTGGCTCATCGCCGAACATCTGATGAAAGAACGCAATATTCAAGCGTCTTTGTAATTTTGTCCACACATTTTTCTATATACGCATTGCAATACAATTAATTATTCGTAAATTTGCGCAATTTATTAAAATTCCAACCCTTTATGGACAAGGTAGTCATCGACGATAAAACGTTTGTTCCCTACATTACAAACGACAAGATTCAAGCAAGAATCAAAGAAGCAGCAGCTGAAATAAAGAAAGACTGCGAAAGCAAGAACCCTTTGTTTGTGTGCGTGCTTAACGGCGCATTTATTTTTGCCGCCGACCTATTCCGTCAGATCGATTTCCCATCGGAAATCTCTTTCATCAGGTTCAAGTCTTATTGCGGAACGCAATCGACCGGATCGGTAAAGCAACTGCTCGGACTCGACCAGGACATCTCCGGACGCACAATCGTGATTGTCGAGGATATCGTCGACACTGGCTACACCGCCCAGCAGCTCGTTGCTGAACTGAAAAAGCAGAACCCTGCCGAAATCCGTTTCGCCACATTGCTGCGCAAGCCTTCTGCTGCAAAAGTAGATGTCAACGTCGACTATTGCTGCTTCGAGATTCCGACCAAATTCATCATCGGCTACGGACTCGACCTTGACGAACAAGCCCGAAACTTGAAGGATATATACATCCTTGAAAGTAATTTATAACCCTATAATCTTCGGGCTTCATCATTGCAAACGGTGAAGCCCGAACATTTAAATCTACAATTAGTTATGTTCAACATCGTTATTTTTGGCGCTCCGGGTTCCGGGAAGGGCACTCAGAGCGAGAACTTAATCAAGAACTATGGCCTGCACCACATCTCGACTGGAGAAGTGCTGCGCGACCACATCGCACGCGGTACGGAACTCGGCCGCACTGCCGATGCCTATATTTCGAAAGGACAATTGATTCCTGACGAGTTGATGATCAGCATTCTTGCCGACATCCTCGACAACACTCCGGAAGCACGCGACGGCGTGATTTTCGACGGTTTTCCACGCACTATCGAGCAGGCAAAGGCTCTGAAGACTATGCTTGCCGAGCGCGGTGCAAAAGTCGACGCCGTGGTCGGCCTGCACGTCGACGAGGACGAACTCGTACAGCGTCTGCTCAAACGCGGACAGGAGTCGGGACGCAGCGATGACAATCTCGAGACCATCAAAAGTCGTTTGAAAGTGTACCACTCACAGACACAGCCCCTGCAGAAATTCTACGAGGACGGAGGCGAATACCTCGCCATCGAGGGCATGGGAAGCGTTGATGAGATTTTCGACCGCATAAAGTCTGCCATCAAGGCAAAATGTGGGAAATAACACGACGCATCAATTACAACACAGCGCGGAAGTTTGTAGAAATTCAAGCTTCCGCGCTTGTTTTTTCCCGACGATTACGCAATTTGCAATCAAATAATCATTCAGAATTTGCCCGTTACGATTTTTATCTATAATTTCGGACTCCAATAAGTTTTTTTTCAAATGTACGACTGCAGCAAACACATAATCAGCCAAGACGCCTCTCTGATAGAGGCAATAGAGCGCATAAACGGGCTGTCGGGACAATCGATGGTGCTTTTCGCCGTCGACGACAAGCAACGCATGACAGGCACTCTGACCGACGGCGACGTGCGACGGTTTCTGATTGCCAAACGCTCGCTCGACGTGACAGTCCGCGAGATAATGCACCGCAACTTCCGACGCTTCGAACAAGGCAAAATAAGCGTGGAGAAGGTGCGCGAGGTGCGCCGACAGGGAATCACGCTCGTGCCGTGCCTCGACAGCGAATGCCGCATCGTGGAGGTCTACGACTTCACTTCTTGCCACTCCATCCTGCCGCTCGACGCCATAATGATGGCTGGCGGTCGCGGAGAGAGGCTGCGACCGCTGACACTGACCACCCCGAAGCCGCTGCTCAAAATCGGCGACAAGTGCATCATCGACTACAACGTGGAGGCTCTTGCCAGGAACGGGGTGAGAAACATTGCCGTCACGACCAACTACCTCGCAGAGCAGCTCGATGAGCATTTCTCGCGTCCGGTGGGCGGCGTCGACGTGCGCTGCGTGCGCGAACCACGCAAACTCGGCACAATCGGAGCAGCCAAGCTTGTCGACGGGCTGTCGCACGACAATGTGCTGATAATGAACTCTGACCTGTTTACCACAATAAGCTATGAGGACATGTTCCTGCAGCACATCGAGGAACAGGCCGATATGACAATCGCGGCGATTCCATACATGGTGTCGGTGCCGCTCGCCATATTCAGAAGCGAAGGCAACCGCATCCTCGGACTGGAGGAAAAGCCAACCTACAACTACTACGCCAACGCGGGAATCTACATCGTGCGGCGCGCGCTGCTCGACCGCATCCCCGACGACACCGTCTTTGACGCAACCGACCTCATAGAGATGCTCGTTGCCGACGGGCGCAAAGTAATCTACCACCCTATCAACGGAACATGGCTCGACGTTGGCTCGCCCGACGATTTCCGCCATGCCCAGGAACTCGTAAAATAAAATTTCATGCCACTCATTCTCATATCAAACGACGACGGGATAACGATGGAAGGCATCCACCGTCTTGTCGACGCTGTGTCGGGGCTCGGCACGGTGATTGTCGCCGCTCCCGACGGCCCACGCTCCGGCGGCTCGTCGGCCATTTCCTGCAACACAATGCTTATGCCGAAACGGATTGACGACTACAACGGTGCGCAGATGTGGTCTGTAAACGGCACCCCTGCCGACTGCGTCAAACTTGCGCTCAACGCCATCGTCGACAAGCAACCCGACCTCGTGCTGGCTGGCATCAACCACGGCTCAAACACGGGCAACTCCGTGATTTATTCAGGCACGATGGGTGCCGTAATCGAGGGTTGTCTGCAAGGCATCCCAAGCATAGGGTTCTCCGTTTGCACCCACAACCCTTCGGCTGCCGATTTCGACGCCTGCATGCCGCACGTCACCGAAATCACACGACGTGTCATCGAGCGCGGACTGCCCGACGGCGTGTGCCTCAACGTGAACTTCCCCAAAGGAGGTGTCGTGAAAGGCTTCCGACGCGCACGCGCATGCCGCGGCCGATGGACCGAAGAATATGCCCACTACACAAGTCCGGAAGGGAAACCGTTCTACATTCTGACGGGAAAATACGAAAACCACGAACCCGAAGCCACCGACACCGACCTCTATTGGAACGCCCATGGCTACGGCTCTGTAGTCCCCGTAACCCCCGACCTCGACTACTCCGGCACGCTCGACATCATGAACGAATAGCGCCGACTTTAGTTTATCAACTACGACAGCAAAAAAATGGATGGTTTCCGAATTTGGAAATCATCCATTGATTTTTTATGCAGTTTTTGTGAAAATCTATTGCATATATCATACAAATAATATAAGTTTGTAACGCTGATAATTATTTTATAACATTAATCTTTTTTGTATGAGAAAAAACTACCTTTTAGTTGCATTGTTTGCTATCCTGTCACTTTCAGTCGGCGCACGCGAAAAACAGGACGGATGGAAACAGTTGGGCACGGGCACATTCTGTGACGATATGTTCTCGGCTCTTGACGAAAGCTTCCTCGCCACATGGGATGTGGAGATAGAAGAGAGCGAAACAACCCCTGGCTACTATCGTCTTGTCAACCCGTTCGGCAACGGCAATTGCCCCTACTTCGGTGACAAAAACAACTTTAAAGCCAACGACCTTTATATCCACGCCGAAGACCCAGAGCACGTGTGGATGGAATGGCAGGACATGGGCTTCAGTGTCAGCAACTATGGCGGCGTGTCTGTCAGCTGCATGGTAGGTCTGTATATTCACAGTGAAATATTCACATTTGAGGATCTTCTCAATCCCGACTATGGTATCGAGTTCGGCAAACTCGCCGACGGGAAAATCACCTTCCCCGACAACAAGATGTACTACATTCAGATTGCATTCGCCAACTATCTTGAGGGCGTACCAATGAACGGCAACACGCACAACAAGTTTCTTGTAACGATTCCTGCTCAGGACGGAGTCGACGAAATAACCGTTGACGAGCAAGGCACTCCAGAATATTACAACATGCAGGGCATGCGTGTTGACAATCCGACACCGGGTTGCCTCTACATTCGCCGCACTGGTTCAAAAGTGGAAAAAATCATCGCCAGATAAGCAGGGCGACAATCAAACATAACCTTATCACGATAATGCCGGACGGCGTGTTTCAACAACATGCCGTCCGTTTTTTTGTCAATACGAAAAACAAGTACCTTATGATAACAGCAAAACCGCTTGGAATATCAGAAACTGCATCCGACCGCGTGAGCGCCGCCGCTGGCATAGGCATGCACGCCGGCTGAAGGGAGCCTGCCAACGTTGACATTGTCTTTTGGCGCAAAGTGCAATATATTCCGCCATTCCAACAACGCTTTTTTAAATTGAGCCGTATTAAGAAGGTAAGTGAATAAAAAAAGGGTCGCAAATTGCGACCCTTTGGTGATCCGCCTGGAGCCGTTAAACTCCGACGCTGTATGGTGAGTATCAAGGAGTTGCCAACGTCCGTGTCGGCTGACTAACTTATCTATCACGCTTATACTTCAATGTTCTTCACCGGTTTGCAATTCCAATAATGCAAAGTTACATAAAACTTTGTTTATTTAAAATCATTATGGTGTTAACAAAAATCTTTAATTGATTGTCATTGTGAAAAGTATAATAATTTATATTTGGAGCCGTGATTGAAACGCTTTAATCACTGGATTCATAAAATTCATATGAATTGTAGCATCTATATCTTGTTTAAGTATATCAATAACGTAGGATAAAGAACCCACCTTATCGCTCTCAAAATGATATGAATATGAATTCAGACATTTATCTACCATATGACATGCGAATAAAGAGATAGGATTTTCAGTTTTAAGACTTCATTTCTCTTTCCAACAAACCATTTTCCTAAATCTCCACTCAAAAATTCATCACGAGTTTCTTCGTAAATAGAAAGTAAATTTGTATGTGCTAAAGATTTTTGAATGACAAATGTTACATTACGATATTCAGACAAGAAACTGTCTAATGACGAATGCTCCTGCCGATGATTTGGAGTTTGGCTTGCGACGGCTCTTCGTAGGCGTTGCAGGCGGCGAGATAGTTTTTCAGTTCGGTGAAGTCTGTACCATAGAGGTTGTCGCTGAACTGATGGAGTTTGGTCATTACGTTGATATATGCCATCGGGTCTTTGTGACGGGTAAGTTTGCGTAATGCCAATATGTAATCCTCTCGGAACACGGTCGGCACGATTATTCTTGACTGGTCGGCACGAACAAACTCGGCATTCATCATCACACGGGCTATCCTTCCATTGCCATCGTTGAAAGGATGCACTTCGCTAATCATGAACATCATGAATATTGCACGAGCAAACGGGTCAGTCAGGGCTGAATAGTACTTGAAACCTTGTGAAAGCGTACCTTTTACCAATTGATAGTCCACGAATTCAGTCTGACCTGCACGGTTATTTCTCATTTTGAAAACACCGGGATTCATGTGCGGTCGTCCTTCCAACAATATGGTATGGCGATGGCTTAATATTGCGAACAGTTCTTCGGGAGAAGTGGGGACACGCCTCATCTCTGTACGGTTGGAAAGTATCTTGAATGTGCCAAGAATATCATGCGAGTCCTCATCACGCCTCGGCATAGGTATTCCTGAGTCAACGATTTCTTTCGCTTCCTCTATGTCAAACTCTGTGCCTTCTATGTAGTTGGAAAAATAGCTCTCGAAGAATGAAAACAACCGGAACGAGTCCTCATCGGTATTGCGGTTATTTCGTATTACAAAGTAACGGTCTTTTATTGTGTCAAATAAAATTTCAAATAGTCCAACCCGGTTCGCGTCAAACGGATTCCCGGATGCACGGGCTTTTGCCGAATCTGTGGACAATACTCTGGCATCGTGGGTGGACAGCAAAGCGGATATGATGTTGTTGATTTTGGAAAATTCATCGGCCATACCTAATTCGTTGGCTACTTCTCGCAACTCATCGCGGTACTGATTCAACCGTTCTTCGCCTCCTGTCAGCAACAGTTGTTCCAGTTTGTTCTCAATTACGGAAATAGGCAACACCCTCGACTCATCTCCTGATTTTCGAGACAACTGCATATTTTCGAGCATATAACGGTGTTCTCCCGATATGTGAATACCCATAAACGGTATATCATGCGCTGTCGCTTTCGGACCTTTGACAAAATTGAGTATGATACCCGGCAAATCGGTGACACGCCGTGTTGTCGAGTTTGTAAGGAAGAAATCACCGGTGGATGTAGGGCGCATCTCCTTTGCGCTGCGATGGCTGATCAAGGCGTTTGGATAACGATACGCTAAAATCTCGATAAGATTGCGGCGCACTATATTTGCAGGGCTGTCAATCAAGTTTGTCGTGTATATACGAGGAGCCAGCTTGCGCAACTCTCCGTCTTTCTCCTTTTTAGAAATCACACGGGAAATATTCGGGTTTGACGAACCGAATATAATCTCTTTTTGGGTGTCAACTTTAACTGCCATACAAAAAAACACGATTAAGAGAATACAAAGGTATAAATTTTTGCGATTATAACCTCGCATTTTACAAAAAACTGCGATTACGAAGACTTAAAATTTGGAATTATCTCGATTTTTATTCAATAAAAATGCTGTATTGGATAAAATCGGACTTTTTTATTCATTATAGCTCAAAATTGAGCTGCATGTTTTTCTCGTATTCCTCGGCGGGAGGCGTAACGTAGCATCTACGGTTGGCAGCACCACTTGTGCCAGTGCCTGTAAGTAATCGTTTTCCATACCGCAAAGTTCGGCATAACATTTGGATGCCTAAAATTTATCCCCACTAAATTTCTACTGACCCTTTTTTACATTCCACTCGAGTTTTGCTACTGACCCTGAAAAAGCGACAGCGGCTTCCACCCGGAGCCGCTGTCGTGGTTATAGAAATGAAATAAAGATTCTTTTATTTGTTGATTTTCTGCCAGCTGTCTTTGAGCGTTATTGTGCGGTTGAACACAAGATGCTCCTTCGTAGAGTCCTTTTTGTCGGGCGTGAAGTAGCCGATGCGCTGGAACTGGAAGTGTGCCCCCGGCTCTGCGTTCTCTGCGAGGAACGGCTCTATCTTAGCGTGTTTCACAACTTTGATTGAGTCTGGATTGAGGAGCTCGTGGAAGTCGCGGTCTTTAACCTCAGAGGCATTCTCCACGGCAAATAGACGGTCGTAAAGACGCACCTCGGCGTCGATGCAATGGCGTGCAGATACCCAGTGGAGCGTGCCTTTCACTTTGCGCATGCTTCCCGGCATACCGCTCTTCGACTCTGGGTCGTATTCGCAGTAGATTTCTTCGATACGTCCGTCGGCATCTTTCTTGCAGCCTGTGCATTTCACGATGTATGCACCTTTCAGTCGCACTTCCTTGTCGGGAGTCATACGGAAGAATTTCTTGGGAGGATTCTCCATAAAGTCGTCGCGTTCGATGTAGATTTCGCGCGAGAACGGCATTGTGTGGGTGCCGCTTGTGGGGTCTTCCGGGTTGTTTTCCATCTCCATCTGTTCCACTTGGTCGTCAGGGTAGTTGGTGATTACAACCTTTACGGGGTCGATCACGGCGCATACGCGTGTCGCACGTTTGTTGAGGTCTTCGCGGATGCTGAACTCAAGCAGCGAGATGTCGTTGACAGCCTCGAATTTAGTGTATCCGATGCGGTTGATAAACGCTTTTATTGACTCAGGGGTGAATCCGCGGCGGCGCAGACCGGAAATTGTCGGCATGCGTGGGTCGTCCCATCCGTCAACGAGACCCTCTTTCACCAGTTGCAGCAGTTTGCGCTTTGACAATACGGTGTAGGTGAGGTTCAGACGGTTGAACTCAATCTGACGCGGGCAGTAGGTCTCGTCGGCAAGCTCCTTTACGAAATATTCGTAGAGCGGGCGGTGAGGCACAAACTCAAGCGTGCAGATGGAGTGGGTCACGCCCTCGAAATAGTCAGACTGTCCGTGGGCGAAGTCGTACATAGGGTACACTTTCCACTTTTCGCCGGTGCGGTGGTGTGGATGCTTGATGATGCGGTACATAATCGGGTCGCGGAAATGCATGTTTGACGACGCCATGTCGATTTTTGCGCGGAGCACCATCGCGCCCTCCTCAAACTCGCCGGCGTTCATACGCTGGAAGAGGTCGAGGTTTTCCTCGATAGGACGGTCGCGGAACGGGCTTGCCGTGCCTGGCTGTGTCGGAGTGCCTTTCTGCTCTGCAATCTGCTCTGCAGTTTGCTCGTCAACGTAGGCCTTGCCTTCTTTTATCATGCGGATTGCGAGGTCGTAGAGCTGTGGAAAATAGTCAGAAGCGTAGTATTCGCGGTTGCCCCAATCGTAGCCGAGCCATTTGATGTCCTCGCGTATGGAGTCTACATACTCCACGTCTTCCTTCACCGGGTTGGTGTCGTCGAAGCGCAGGTTGCAGATGCCGCCGAATTTCTCTGCGACGCCGAAGTCCATACAGATAGCCTTGGCATGTCCGATGTGGAGATAACCGTTAGGTTCCGGTGGGAAACGCGTGTTCAGGCGTCCGCCGTTCTTACCGTTTTTCAAATCGTCGGCAACCATCTGCTCGACGAAGTTCAGTCCTGACTCTTTTTCTGGTGTCAGTTCTTTGTTCTCGATTTCTGACATAGGTGTATCTAACTTTTAATTTGTTTCTAATGATTAAAATACAAAGTTAATGCAAAAATGTGGAAAACAGGAAATAGTGTGAAAAAAATCCAAGTTGCGCGATAAAAAAACCGTCTTGGCTCACATGGGAGGCAAGACGGTTCTTTAAAAAATCAACCTAATATGTGATGTTTATTTCTCATACCAAGTGCAGTCGATAAACTCGAACGTGCCAGGGGCAGTCACTTTGTAGCGCACGGTGTGGTTGGTTGTGGCATTGTTGTAGACTGCGAAATTGATGGTGTAGACCACTTCGAGTCCGGCAACCGGCGCTGCGTCGGCGTGGAGTGTGGCGAGTACGCCAGGAAGCACTTCCTTGCAGAAGCGGTCCATCATGAGCGTTTCGATTTGCTCGTCGGTCATTCCCTCGTAGCCGACAGGATACTGCTCTTTCGCCTTTGCAGGGCGGAGGTCGACATTGCCTTGGTAAGCCGATGTTCCGCAGTAGTACTCGTTGTTGCCATATTTGGAGATGTAGAAGTTGCCGTCCTTCAAGCCTGTCGATCCGAGAGGCTTGTCGATGTGTTCGTATACCCAGTCAACGCAAGCCTGATAGTACTTGGTGGAGATTTCCACACCCTTGCCGCCCGGCAGCGTGATTTCCACGTTCGGGTCATACATCCACTTGCCGTTGGTGCGCACAAATTGAGCAGACTCCTCGGTCACGCCGTTGGTCTTCTGCCACAATGAGCCGTTGAACGTATATTGGTCGCATACGAGCGACGTCTTGCTGCTTGCGTAGTATTTGTAAGCCACAAGTTTGGTGTCGCCGGCCTTGGCGTATGGGAAGTTGACCTTGAGATATGTAGGCAGATACTCGTCTGGTTTCTCCAGGTTGAAGTATTTCATGCCCATAGCCGTATAGTCGGCAGCCTGGAGCAGGTTGATCGACGTGTTGGCTTTCCAGTTGTTGCCGTCGAACGCGTAGACAGCCGATACGCTATTCGAGGTAACGGCAGTTGCGGCGCGCAATGCACGGCGCGATTTTGTTGCCTTTGCTTCAACAGCCGCTGTAGGCACGAAGTTGACATATTTGCCGCCGGAAATCGATGTGAAGTAACCGGTTACGGTGTATGTCTTATCGTTCTCGAAGAGAGCCTTCTGCTCGTCGGTGGCCTGATAGAGGCTTCCGATGGCGGTCTCTGCGCCGTTGATGGCGAAGTTGTAGTAGTTGCCAGAGATTGTAACCTTGCCGGTAAACTGGGCGAATACAGCCAGCTGGTTGTCGGTGATGCCGAGCAAAGCGTCGAAAGCCTTGCCGTCGAGCACTTTGGCGGAAGGATAGCTGTAGGCTTGGTTGCCTGTTACGGTAACTGTGGCTGTTGTGCCGGTAATCTGGAAGCCCTTGTTGTAGGCTGAAACCTCGCCGGTCACGTCAACCTGGTCGCCCACCTTGTAGGCTGTTGCGTCGAAACCGCTTGCGTAGTAAACGAGGATAGAGCCTGAATTGTCGGTGAGGATGAATCCGCGGGCGCAGATTGCAGTCACCAAACCTTTCACTGTGACGTTGCTGCCTACGGCTACCGATCCGAGCGCGCTTGTCATCTCATAGCCAGGGGCAGGATCGTTGCCCGAGCCTCCGAATGAAGGCTCTGTTTCGGTCTGCTTGTAGTTTACGATGACCATATCGCCTTTCTTGGCGTCGCTGTATTCAACAGAGAGGATCGAAGGAATGTGTTTCTGTGCCGATACGATAGGCGAGAAAGCCTCGATGTAGTCCTCTTCGCTGCCCCAGGCATCCTGATAGTCGGTCTCGGTGACAGTGTATTCCGAAGCGGCGCCGAAATTGGTCACTTCTTCAGGCACGTTGCCAGCCACGCGGTATGTGATGTTGATCGACGATCCGTCGCTCAGCGTGAAATATGCGAAATCAGAATCGCTGAGGAAATTAGGAATGTAGTCGCGGGCAGTGATTTTGTCGGTGAAATAGTGCTGTGTTCCGACAGCCTTCAGCTCCTTGCTCAAAGTGTCGCCAGCCTGCTTGATGTTGGCGGAGTTTGCTGCAAGGTTGGTGTAGTCGGCATCGGTAAACGTGTAGGCAATCATCTGCTTGTTGGTGATGCCTTTGTCGCCGTCGAAGCCGTCCAGTTTATCGTTCCAGTCGTTGGGGTCGCAACTTGACAACGCCACGAGGCATGAAGCGATAAGAGCGGAATATAATAGTTTCGTTTTCATTGTCTTGAATAGTTAGATGTTTAGAAGTTTACTTTCAGACGAACAGAATATGTGCGGCCGAAAGAGTAGAACACACGGTAGACATTGTCCCATTCGCCGGCGGTTGTGATGTTGTTGTAGGCATCCATCACGTAGTAGTGGTTGAACAGGTTGTTGATGTTGCCGTTGAGTGTGGCGCGTACACCGGCAATCTTGAAACTGTAGCTTGCGCTGAAGTCAAACTGGTTGCCCCAAGGAATTCTCCATGGGTCGGCAACGTTGATGGTCGAGTTTGCAGAGTAGTTTGACGACGACACTTGATAGTCGCTGTAGTTGCGTCCGCTTGCCACCCAGTCCAGACCGAAACGGAAGCCGTCGAGCGGACGGATGTTGATGCCGATAGAACCGGTTGTCTGAGCTGAGCCGCCCACTTTCACGCCTTTCTGGTTGAGCACTGCCCATGCGTGGTCGTCAGCAAGTATGCCCGACGCAACGGTGCCGCGGAGGTCTTTCAAAGGCTCGCCGTTCTGGTTGTAGAAGTAACCCTTTGCGTTGCTGTCCCAAACCCAGTCGCCCACAGAGAGCATACCTTCGAGTTCGAACCATTTTACTGGACGGTATGTGAAGTTCATCTCCACGCCCATGTGGCGTGCGTCTACGCCCTGCATATTGAGAGAGTAGCGGTCGCCGGCGTGTTCGCCCGAAGTGATTTCGCCGCCGCGGGTCGATGTCTTGTCTTTCCAGTTTGTGTAGTAGGCGTTGGCTACAAAAGAAAATACAGGATTGTGGAATCCATAGCCGATTTCATAAGAGATTACTTTCTCGTTTACGGCGTCAGGGTTGATTGCGTTGCTCTTGGCCGATGTCAGGAACGCGCCGCCTGAGTAGAATGGAGCGCGGCTGATGTAGCCGAGGTTGAAGAACACGTTGTTGTAACGGTTGATGTTGTAGTTCGCGCCGCCCTTGATTGTTCCGCCGAGGAAGTTGAGCTTTTCCGACTTCTCGTGTGCCTTGTCGTAGTTGAAGTGGTCCACACGCCAGTAGCCTGTGTTGCTAATCGAGCCGGCAAGCACGAAGTTGAATTTCTTGTTGAGGATAGAGTACTCCAATTGTCCGAACACGCCTTCCTGATGAGTGTGTCCTATCCAGTCGCGGTAGACGATGTCGCCTACACCGAGTTTCTCGTATTTCCAGTTAGGATCGGCTGCCGCTGCGTTGTTGGCTGCCGACACGCCGCTTCTGCTGGAGTCGTCCATATAGTACTCACCGTCGTAGAGGTCGACAATCTCGTTGTTGTGGCGGCCTACGTAGTAGCGCATGTCGAGACCGGCCGTAAGGGTGAGTTTCTTAGGGAGAAGCTCGTTTTTGTAAGTCGAAACGAGTCCGTACCATTCATGGGCGTTGTTGCTCTTTGCCATAACGAGGTTTGAACCTGTTGTGCTGTTGGCATTCATCTCCTGAATCTTGTCGTAGGCGAAAGTGCCGTCGGGGTTGCGGAACAATGTGTTGAGCACACCGTTCGACGCGCCGTACCAAGACGAGTAGCTGAGGCTTGTGCCGTCTGCCAGCGTGCCGCGTCCTTGACCTGAGTAGCCGCCGCCACGTGCGATTGACAGGTAGGCTGCCGACGACAGTGATGACTTGTGGTCAATCTGCCAAGTGTGGTTGAGCGAAATCTGAGGTTTGTGGTATTGGTTTGTTGTAGAAGAGCGGCGCTGTCCGTTCTTGTCGTATCCGAATGTCGGATTGTAGCGGTACATCGACTTCTCGCCCATATAGTTCTGTACTTGCTGCCAGCCTTCGATTGTCAAACCGTCCTGTGAGCTGCGCTTGTTGTGAGTCTGAGGAGCGCCAAATGCGGTCAGCGACAATTGGTGGGCGTCGTTGATGCGTTTGGAGATGTTGATAAACCAGTTGTAGCTGTTGAAGTCTGTGCCCTGGATATATCCGTCGCCTGCACGGTGGGAGAACAAAGCGGTCACTGCCCATCCGTTTTTCATCAAGCCTGTCGAGAACGATACGCCTTCCTGGTGCAGTCCGTCGTTGCCCATACCGTACCATACGGAGCCGCCTTTCTTGGCATCGAGCGATTTGGTGATGATGTTGATTGTACCGCCGACTGAAGGAGTCGATACAATCGATGCGCCAAGACCGCGCTGTGTCTGCATTGATGATGTCACGTCGCTAAGGCCTGCCCAGTTGCTCCAATAAACACCGCCCCATTCCATGTCGTTGACGGGGACACCGTTGATCATGACTGCGACGTTGGCGGCTTGGAAACCGCGCATGTTGATTTTTGAGTCGCCATATCCGCCACCGTCTTTTGTGGCCCATACGCCTGGAGTGGTTTTCAGAACTTCCGGAAACTCTTGGTTGCCCAGTTTCATGTCGATGACACGGGCACTTACTTCCGAAATGGCAACTGGCGTCTCGCGTGTCTTGGCAATCGACTGCGTGACGACTACGTCGCGGAGCATCTGTGATGCTGCCTCGAGGCGAACCTCGCCCAAATTGCCTTGCGACTTTTTAAGCACTGTCTTGTAGCCGACATAGCGGATCTCAACGTCTTTGGAGCCTTGCGGCACTTCAATCTGGAAAAATCCGTCGATGTTGGTTACAGTTCCGATTTTTGTCCCGGGGATAGTGATGGTGGCTCCGATTACAGGTTCGCCCTGCTCGTCAACCACGCGGCCACGGCAATTGCTATGTCCGGCTGCAAGAAGTTGCGCCGTCGATAGGAAAATTGCGGTAGCTAAGAGGAGTAGTCTCTTCATGCTGTAGGGATTTAGTTAATTTTAAAGAATAGAATATGTTAATTTTTTGATTTTTTAATTAATTGAACTACCAATTCAAAACTTCGTGAAAACCACTATGCAAAATTAGACTTTTTGTGTAACGAATGCAAATTTAAGCCAATAAAAACTACGCGTTGTCACCAAGATGTTAAAATTCAAGGTGTGCAATGCCATGCAGGAGGATGCCGTCGTCTGAGACTCCTTCCGCCTGAACCGTAAATGCAGAGCCGCGCGGCAGCGAGGATTTAGGAATGGTTATTGTTGCATTGCCGTTGCATAGCCTGACATTCCCGTTCCAATAAAGGGTCATGCTCTTCGCATTCTCGGAAGAGTGAACATGCTCAGGCTTCTGATAGCCTAATGGCTTGAACCGTGACACTCGGTTCAATGTCATGCCGTCAAGAGATGAGGCTCCGTTTTTCAGCGTGATTGAGATTACTCCCGGGCCGCCTTTGGCTCCCCAGATGGCTGCGCTGCCGGTTTTGAACACGTCGATGCGTTCCACGTCCTGCATTTGTATGATGTCAAGGTCGTAGTCGCCATCAAGAATCACACCGTCGATTGCGATGGCGGCATGCGACTTACCGTAGACTGAGATCTTGCTGCGCACATAAGCTGTGTCGCCTTTCATGTATATTCCTGGAATGCGTCTCAGCACTTCGTGGATGCATGTGGCGTCGATATATGCAAGTTGGTCTGCGGTCATGGAGAAGTCTGCCATACCGGAGAACGTTCCGTTGTGCTTGTCACGTCGCGCGGCGGCTACGTCAACATTGTGGAGACGTATTGTCCTGCCGGATGCGATATCGTTGAAAACTGCCGCATCGCCGCATCGCCGTCCTGACTGCACGGCGATTGATGCGCTGTCTACGGGAGGATATGTCGTCTCGTCTATTCTGACGGCGGTCTTTTCGTATTGGTTGCCGACGGATGCGTTTACGGCAAAGGTCGTTCCGTCGGGGTAGTCAAGCCCAGAGATTGCGAAGTTGCCGTATTTGTCGGCTGTTGCGACAGCATACATGTCGGCATTCGGCGAGATGATGCTGACTTTTGCAAACGAAGCGTCTCTTGGATACGGTGCTGTAACGATAGCCTTGCCTGAAATCGTTTGTGAGACCTCGTGCTTTACTGGAGGCTGAGTGAACTGTCCTGCAAGAATGCTGTCAACGCAGTATCTGTCGCAAACGGAACGGTGCAGCAGCGAGTCGACCGCTGCCGCATTGTATCCGTTTGCGAAAAATCGGTCTGCGTCTGCAACTCCTCCGCGCACGTCTTGCGAGAGCAGTATCTGTGGGATGATAGACGGTGTCTTATTGTCGTGGCCTTTTGTTATGGCTACCGACATATGCGCTGAAATCTGTGATGGAAGGCATATATTGAGGCGTATGCTGTCGGAAAACTCGGCATGAGCCGTGATTGTTGCTTTCACAGATTCTTTTCCGTAGGGAGAGAACACTGATTTTATGCCAAAAACTGCTCCGGCGCTGTCAATTGCAATAAATTGCGAAATGCCTTCGGGCAGCTCCTTTTTGGGGAAAACTATGGGCTCTCCTGGTTTGATCTGTCCGTCATAGCATACGCAACCTCTCGAAATTACGGCAAGTTTGACGGCTTTCGCGGCCGAGTTGTCAAGCATGATTTTAAAAGCTTGGCCGGTGTCGGTGCAGTGCAGTGGATTGGATTTTTCCCAAGCGTCGGCTGTTTGGATGTCAGTGACAGGAGCGGGGCTGCTTCCGATGCTGATAGGCGTAAGGCATTCGTAGCCGTGCAGTCCTGCAGAATAAAGGGTGTAGCATCGCAGGAAACACTGCTCTTCAGCCAAATCCTTTGGCGTGTCGAGATATCCGGCGTATGCGCCGTTGTGTCTGGCTATTTTGATCCTCTTTATTGTGAAGCCTTGCGTGTCAAGGAGCTCGGCGTATGCATACATGTCGGCATCCGTGGGAATCAGGCTGGTTGCGTCGACAGCATATATGCACAGCCAGATTCGTTCGCCTGGCATATAGCTTGTGCGGTCGGTGTGGATGAATAGCTTCTCCTGTGGATACAGTTGTCTCTGTTTGTTGAAAAGCATAGACACATTTGGGCATATTTGCTGTGGTCTTGACGTCATTGCCGCCGTCAGCATGATGACGATGAATAAAAAAAATCTTTTCATATTCTTGTGTTTTATTTCTTGTGTCTCAGTCGGCAATCTTGATGCTTATGGCTTTCAGTTGCTGCCAGCCGGCTTTGTCTGTGACACGGACCATAAAATGATAGTCTCCGTTGTCGATGTCGTAAGGAATTGGAATGTCGACTTTCGCCTCATACGACGTCGCCCCTGTAGGGATGGCAAAGTCTTGGTTGTAGATCCACGGATTAACAGGCGTTTTTATGGGGTCGAGCGGACAGTCGCCGGCGGATGTGGAATGCGAGTGGTGGTCGAAATTGTTATGGATTTCGAGGTTGAAGTTGCCGAGCTCCATATTGTCGGTGAATGTGTAGCGGAAAGGAATTGTCTCTCCTTTGTGATACACCTCGCAGTTTATCGGGGAAGGAATGTCGCCATCAACGATTTGTGGCTTTTCAAGATCTTTTGCCGGATCGTCGTTGTTGCTGCATGAGCAGATTGCGATAGACGTCAATGTCGCGTATGCAAAATATAATATCCGTTTCATAATACGATTGCTTTTCTTGTAAAGGCTTGGCTGCCGACCAATTGCCGACAGCCAAGCCGTGGTGGTGTTATTTAGTTATCTGAATGCCTTCAACTTCCTCTGTGGTGGAATTGCCATCGGCATCGGTTACAGTAAAGTGGAGATGGTACTCGCCTGCTGGTGCGTCGGCAGGAACGGCGAGATGTTCATGGAAATGGGCAGATGTCTCGCCGAGATATTTGCCTGTGTATTTGAATTCCTTCTCGTAGTCGGCGGCGGTATTGTGCAGTTCCACTTCTATTTCAGCGATTTTGTTTGGCGCGCTGATTTCCGCCTCAAGATGCATCTCTCCGCCGGCAACCGCAGTCTTGCTGTTGCCTTCGCCAGTTTCCGTTATTGTTATTTCTGGGGAGCCTTCCACCGGCGTCGTTATTTTTAAAGAAGATTTGAACACAGAGCTTTGTCCAGCCTTGTCGGTGACGGTGAACGTCAGCACATATTCACCGGCAGCAGTCTCGGAGGAAATGTCAATGTGCTCGTGGAAAGTAGTGTTGCGCACACCGATGTATTTACCATCGGTCCATGACTTCGCGACCACAGTGGTTAAGCCGTCGGCTGATGTTACAGCAACGTCGATGCGGGCGATGAGCCCTTCGGCTTCAAGATTGCCTTCAAGATGCATGTCTTTGCCCGCCGTGGCGGTTTTGCTGTTTTCCTCGCCAACTTCGGCGAGAGTGGCTACGGGTTTGGAAACATTCGGCTCATCGTTGTTGTCGCACGATGTCGTAAATAGAGAAAAAACACTCAGTGTCAAAGCCACTGTAAGAAATAAACACTTTTTCATAGTTCCTAAGTTTTATATGTTAATAAATCACTTTTATTCCAGCAAAATAACTTCTTGGCAGAGACGGACCATAGACGTAGTCGGAGTCGCGGTTCCATCCTTTGTCGAAGTCTTTTTGGTAGGCGTTTGTTATGTTCTGTATGCCACCGTTTATCTGTAGAGTCAAGTCGTTGTATACAGGAATGTCGTATGAAAGCTTTACGTTCAGTGTGAAGAAATCTGGGGTGTCGACTGCTGTCGGAGTATCGACGCCCGATCCGGCGTTGTGTCCGACGAGCATGCTGCCCGTGTAGTTTCCTGTGACAGCCGCTGTGAAACGTTGCAGTGGGGTTGAGGTAAGCGTGAAATATCCGTAAGTGTTCGGAGTGCGCATCATTTTACGGTATTTCTGTTCCGGAACCTCATCGTTCCATGCAATGGCTTTGTCATATTTGCTTTGTTGGAGTGTTACGCCGGCCTGGAGCGAAATCCATCTTGACAGTGCAACCTTGCCCTCGATGTTTAGACCAAGCACCTTTGCGCCGTATGCGTTATAGCGTTCCTGCACAGTGTTGCCTTGGCTGTCGGGTTGGTCAAGTTGCCTGAGCGCAAACACGTTGTTCAAATCCGTGTAGAAACCTTCGACAAGCAGATTGACTTGTGCATTCTCAAACTTGTGATAAATGTCTGCAGACAAACTGAAACTGTTGGATCGTTCTTCTTTCAAATTGTCAGCAAGAACAGTGACCAGACGTTCACCACCGACAATGCCGATGTGCAAATCTTCGTCAAAGGCCTGTGGCGCACGGAATCCTCCGGCATAGCTTGCGCGCAGGTTGACATTCTCAGTCGGATTGAAGCGTATGTTGGCACGCGGACTGAAAATTATGCGGTCCACAAAATTGTGTTTGTCAAATCGGCCTCCGATGAGAAAACTCCAGCGTTTGTTTTTCCATTCATTCTGGAAAAACAAGCTTCCGATTCGGGCATTTTGCCGGAAGTCACGGTTGTAGCCGAGGATGATGTCTTTCAGTCCGTCATGATTGTATTCCGCACCAAGAGTCAGGTCTGATGGCATAAATATAAGTTTGTCGAAAGAATGCATATATTGTGCGCCGAGAATATAGGTGAGGCCATGTGTGGTGCCGTAGGCCTTCTGTGCGGCCTCAATATCATCAGGCGTGCCTTCGCCTATTCCTCCATAATAGCTTTTGCGGGCAGTTGACTGGAACGAGAAATATGCGTTTACGCGGTTTTCCCTGTTTGGCGAGAAATAATCATAACTTAATCCTCCGCCTTGAATGTTGTGCTCTGTTTGTTCGGCGATGTTGGCCTCATGGGCTATGTGGTCAAGCATGTTTCCGCCACGTCTGAACTCATGGATGCCATGATACTGCAACGTCAATTTGGAGTAGGGATTCAGCTTTAGAAAGGAGTTGAGTCCTAATGTCTGGTTGTGCAAGACGGGCAACTCGCTATATCCGTCGCCGTCATAATCAAACGGTTGACGGTAACGGTTCTGTCCATATATGTAGAATCCGGCTCTGTTGTTGTCTGTGACCAATGACAGATTGGCTGATGTGGTGTTGTCAAACGAGTTTTTTCCGCCGATGCTCATAAACGAGTGCCCCACTTCTGCAGAGTTCCGGGATGGCTCTTTGGTGATAATGTTGATGGTGCCTCCTATGGCTGATGCTCCGAATAAAGCAGAACCGCCGCCGCGCACCACCTCTACGCGCTCAATCATATTCGTCGGGATTTGTTCCAGACCATAAATGCCGTTCAAGGCGGAGAATACAGGGCGGGAGTCAATCAATATCTGAGAGTAGTGACCGTCAAGTCCGTTGATGCGTACTTGTGTGAAGCCGCAATTCTGACAGTCGTCCTCTGTCCTGACTCCTGGTTGGAAATTCAAACCTTGCGCAAGACATACTGACTGTGTCGCATCAAACAATTTGGGGCTTAATACGTTGACTAAATTCGGCGCAAGTTTGCGCTTGGTTTCGTTTCTGTTGGCTGATACTACAACATCGTCCAGTGCGATGTCATCTTGTTCGATGGCAAAATTCAGCTCTTTGGTGGAGTTGGCATCGATAGTTATGCTTTTTTGTGTGGTGCGGAAGCCTACGGATTTGACTTCTAAAGAAATAGTGCCTGTGGGAAGGTTCTTTAGAAAATAGTGCCCGGAGGTGTCGGTTGTAGTGCCTATGTTGGTTCCTTTCACGAATATTGTTATGTAAGGCAGGTGCTTCCCGCTTTGCTTGTCGATGACATGCCCATAGATATTGGCGTCAGAGCCATCTTGCTGCGGACTGCTGGCATCTGCCAGAAAGGGAATTAGCATAGCCAACAATGTGGCGACTGTGATTTTGATTTTAGTAGTCATAGTGTTTATGTTAATTGATAATTAATAATTAATGATTCAGACTTGCAAGTATGAATAGTTGATGGTTATACGTGTATTATATCTCCCACGTTGCCATAAAGGAGAAGTTGCGGCCTGGCTCCGGCACATCGATAAGACGATAGTGACTCGTGTGGTCGTAATATCTATTGTTTAGCAGGTTGTCGCATCTGAGCGACAGCCGTAGTCGTGCACCGCCTATTTTCAGTGATTTCCCGACGGAAATGTTTATGAGTTGATGTCCTGGTGTCGGTTCCTCGGGAGGAACGATTTCGTTCTGTCGTCCGACAGCTACATATTCCACAGCTGCAAATCCGCCCTTGGCATCGTCTGCAGCAGGCAGGTCGTAGCGGAGTTGGACACGGACTGACCATGGAGTGGAGAATGGCAGGGAATAGCCTTTCTTATCGCCTGACAGCTGACTGGCATAGAGATATTCGCCGCCAGCGTTGATTTTGAAATGCTGGAGGATGAGAAATGAAAGTTCGGCCTCAAACCCACAGCGCGCCACGCGGCTTTGCTCATAGTTGTAGAGCTGCAGCCCTTCTTTATATTCGGATGTGGGACACAGGTAGATGTAGTTTGGAAAATAGTTGAAGAATGGTGTTACGGAGGCCTTGATGCCGTCATGGCTGTAGACGGCAGCTGCGTCGAGTTGGTATGACTCTTCCGGATTCAGATTGGCATTGCCTTTCTCATAGCGGAAAATGCTGTAGTTTACACCGTCTATGCCAAGCTCTTTAGCTATAGGCATTCTGAAGCTTTTCCCGATGTTGACTTTCAGAACAAGATTGCCTATATGGTTGTCGATGCCTGCTGACCATGTCACGCTGTTGAATGCTCTGTGCAGGTTGGCGGAACGTTCGGCATATATTGAGTCGCCGCTGGCTGTCGGTGTCTTGAACCAGTCGTGGTAGCTGTGAGTGTTTATGCTTCCGTAATCGAAGCGTATGCCGGTGCTGAGGATGATGTTGTCGTTGACGGCAAAATGGTCAGACAGAAATATGCCGAATTGCAACAGCTCAAAATCTGGCAGTACAAAGCTCCAGCCTCCACTGCGGTTGTGCTGATATTCTGCGTTGACTCCTCCTTTGAGAGAGTTTGTGCCGATTGTCTGCTTGACGTTGGCCGCGGTTGAGACTGTGTTCTTGTCGAAACTGTGTTCAAGTGTGCCGTCGGGCTTGGGCATGTATCCGTGTGACACTGGCTCGGAGAGCTCGCGCTGGTGGTTGTTTTGCCAGCTGATGTTGCTTTCCGCCAAGCCTCCTTTCCAATGCCATTCGGTGTGGCTCGAGACAAACAGATGATTGACACTGTGCTGCGGCAGGTCGACGTCGCGGGCCGACCGGTCGTAGTCAATCTCAGACAAGCGTACCTCGAGGCCATGCGCGTTGGCGAAAAAACCACTTTTGGTGTTGACGTCGGAGATTCGAAGCCAGCTGCTCCATTTGTTTCCCGTGTGCCCAATTGTAAGACTGCCGTCGGTCTCGCGTCCTGACGTATTGCGCAGACGGCGATTGTGCAGTTTTATGTAGTATGAATAATACTGAATGCTGTCTACAGGAACACGCTGGTCGGCATAGTCGATGAAGGTGGCGTTGGCTTTATACCAGAAATTGTTCTTGCGTCCTGTCAATCTTACAGAGGTGCCGATGGCGTCATTGACGCTGCGGGCAAACAGGTTCGCGCTCCACTTGAATCTGTCTTGCGGCACGGCGGTGCTTGTCAGATTGATGACTCCTCCTATGGCGTCGGAGCCGTAAGACAGCGAGGCAGGGCCTTTTATCACTTCCGCGTGGTCGATGTCATACTGGTCTATTTCCAGCCCATGGTCGTCGCCCCATTGCTGCCCCTCGTGTTTGATGCCGTTTTCTGCCACAACCACGCGGTTGAACCCGAGCCCGCGGATTGTTGGTTTGGACTCATTTGATCCTACTGACATGGCTTTGACGCCGGGTATCTTCTCGAGGCTTTGCATGAGCGAGCCGCTGAAATTAGTTTCTATAAATTGTTTGCCGACATATGTGGTGCTTAGTGCCGACCTCATTTGCATATCTTTACTATAGCCGTTTCCCTCCACGACGACATCCTTGAGCACAATTCCTGCTTTTGTCGGCTGCCGCAGACTGTCGGTGTCGGATTCCAATCCGTTTCCGAGACTGTGGCCTGACGCGCTGCCGGCTGTTGAAGCAAGGATGCAGTAGGGTAGGATAAAAATGGGAAGCGACTCAGTTAAAAACTTCCTGTTCATCCTAAAAATTAACGTATTAGTGGATTGTGCGATTTTTCATGTCCGAAATTATTTATTCGGATATGAAATGAAGAAAAACTTGAAATTAAGCTTGATATGCAAAAGGAGGCGCACGGAGAAATGCGCGCTTAGTCGTTGCTTCCAGGATTCCTGCGCAAGGGAGCGCAAGAATGAACGACAAGAGGATGGTTGTGAAATCAATATGAGGCTCTGCCTCTTCGACAAAAGGCGATAGGATGAATTGGCAAATCGGACAGTCGTTGTCGGCTGTGCCATTGTGCGAGTGGCATGTGCCCGACGTTTCGACAGTGGAAATGGCATCGGAGTCGTGAACGTGTGTGGCTTTCACGATTCCCATAGGCAGGAGCGACAACAGAAGCACCAGCGCTATTATAATCCTATTTCGTCTTAATGTTTTCATTTATGCCGCAAAGATAATGATTGTTTCTAAAATATGCAACATTGTTGCATATTTCAATTGTGTTAAATTTTGCTATTTGTGAAATTGTTGGTATTTTTGCATTTAAATTCAATTAAAAGAGTGTTGGAATGAATGCGACAGACATATTGAAAAGAAAGGGATTGAAGAAAAGTGCACAGCGAATCCGTGTGATCAACATTTTGAAAGACAAAGGAATGCCTATGGCTGAAGATGAGATAAAAGTGGCGATGGGCGAGATTTATGACCGTGTGACGTTTTATCGCACGATGCAGGCTCTTGAGAAAGCGGGAGTTGTTCACCGCATTTTAATAGACAACAATAAGTCGGAGTATGCCTTCAACGTTGAAGACGGACATCATTCGCATGTGCATTTTTTATGCACAAAGTGCGGTGCGGTTTCGTGTCTTAAAGATGTCATGGTTGCCGACTATCGTTTGCCGGAAGGCTATGTGCCTGCCGAGAGCGAAGTGCTGATAAAGGGGGTGTGTCCGTCGTGCAGCGCGGAGAAGAAGTAGTAAAGGTTGCTTTTTGTGCTTATTTTGAAATGAATCTAATAAAAATGCTTGTTTCGCAGATAAATCAAAGAAAAATTCTTAATTTTGAAACTCAAAATAAAACAAGGTGAAAATAGCGATTGTGAAATATAACGCCGGAAACGTGTTCTCTGTGGAGTGCGCGCTACGCCGTCTTGGCGTGGAGCCGGTGTTGACTGCCGATCCTGATGTGCTGCGCGCCGCCGACAAGGTGGTTTTCCCTGGTGTGGGAGAAGCGTCGTCGGCAATGACTTGTCTGCGTGGCGGCGGCCTTGACGGCGTGATACGCTCGTTGCGGCAGCCGGTGCTTGGTGTGTGTATCGGGCAGCAGCTGATGTGCCGCCATTCGGAGGAAGGCGACTGCGATTGCCTCGGCATCTTTGATGTCGACGTCAAGCGTTTTCAGCCTGCGCAGGGCTTCAAAATTCCGGAGATGGGTTGGAACACTGTCGCGGCTGTGCGCCAAAGCCGGTTGCTTGAAGGCATTGCCGACGGCAGCTATGTCTATTATGTGCATAGTTACTACGCTCCGGTTTGCGCCGACACGATAGCCGTCACTGAGTTTGCTGTGCCGTTCAGCGCGGCGATGCAGCGCGACAACTTCTATGCCACACAGTTTCATCCTGAGAAGAGTGGTGATGTCGGGTCGCGCATATTGCAAAACTTTTTGGAATTATGATAGAGATTATACCGGCAATAGATATTATCGAGGGCAAGTGCGTAAGGCTTACGCGCGGCGACTACGACACGAAGCGAGTCTATAACGAAGATCCACTTGAGGTGGCGCAGGCGATGGAGAGCGCCGGATGCCGACGGTTGCATCTGGTGGACCTTGACGGCGCGAAGGCTGCCCACATTGTGAACTATCGCACACTGGAGCGGCTGGCTTCGCGCACGTCGCTGACAATCGACTTCGGCGGCGGTCTGAAGTCTGACGACGACGCGCATGTGGCTTTCGAGTCGGGCGCGGCGATGATTACGGGCGGCAGTGTGGCGGTGAAAAATCCGGAACTTTTCCGTGGCTGGATTGCCCGCTACGGTGCAGACCGCATTATTCTCGGTGCCGATGTGAAGAACAAGAAAATAGCCACCGTGGGATGGACGGAGGACAGCGGCATCGACTTGATGCCGTTTGTGCGTGGATATATGGAGCGCGACGGCGTGCGCAATGTCATCACGACCGACATTGCGTGCGACGGGATGCTTGAAGGCGCGGCTGTGGACCTGTATAAGGAGATGCTCGAAGAATTGCCGGGTATAGTGCTTACGGCAAGTGGAGGCATAGGCTCGCTTGCCGACGTCGAGAGCCTTGACGCCGTCGGGGTGCCGTCGGTGATTGTGGGCAAGGCGATTTATGAAGGGCGTATATCGCTTAAGGATGTGGAACGGATTAACATGAACTGCAATGCTTGCTAAGAGAATCATACCCTGTCTTGATGTGAAAGACGGCAAAACGGTAAAAGGTGTCTGCTTCGGCAATCTGCGCGATGCCGGCGATCCGGTGGAGCTCGGTCGGAGATACAGTGAGGAGGGGGCCGACGAACTGGTGTTTCTCGACATCACGGCATCGAGCCAGCGACGCAAGACGCTGGTCGACATGGTGAGCCGTGTGGCGCGCGAGGTGAATATTCCTTTCACTGTGGGCGGTGGAATAGGCAGCGTGGCTGATGTTGAGGCGTTGCTCAATGCCGGTGCCGACAAAATTTCCATCAACTCGTCGGCGTTGGCGCGTCCGGAGCTTATCGACGAGATTGCAGCCCGTTTCGGCAGCCAGGTGTGTGTCGTGGCCATCGACGCGCGCTGTGTCGACGGCGATTGGCAATGTTTCACTCACGGAGGCAGCCGTCCTGCCGGACGCGGACTGTTTGAATGGGCTGCGGAGGCTGAACGCCGTGGCGCAGGAGAACTGTTGTTTACGAGTATGGACCACGACGGTGTGAAACAGGGGTTTGCCTGCGATGCTTTGGCGCGGCTGAGCACTGGCGCGGGAATTCCCGTGATTGCGAGCGGAGGCGGCGGACGGATGGAGCATTTTGCCGAAGTGTTTGAGCTTGGCAATGCCGATGCGGCGCTGGCGGCGAGCGTGTTCCACTACAATGAGATAGGAATTGGAGAATTGAAGAAATATTTACAAGAACAGCATATCACAGTGAGATTATGAATTTGAATTTTGAAAAAATGGGCGGACTTGTTCCCGCAATCATACAGGATGCACGCACAAAGAATGTGCTGATGCTCGGTTTTATGAACAAGGAGGCGTTTGAGAAAACCCAGGCTACAGGCTTGGTGACATTTTACAGCCGCACACGCAATTGCTTGTGGACAAAAGGTGAGGAGAGCGGAAACACGTTGACGGTGGTGTCGATTGCCGACGACTGCGACAACGACACGCTGCTCATTAAAGCAATCCCGGCTGGTCCGGTGTGCCACACCGGCGCGGCGACATGCTTCTGCGATTCAAACGACTATGGCGTTGAATTTTTCGACTATCTGCAGAAATTCATCCAGCGCCGTTATGCGGAGATGCCAGAGGGATCCTATACCACTTCGCTTTTCAAAAAGGGTGTGAACCGCATGGCTCAGAAAGTGGGAGAGGAGGCTGTGGAAACGGTCATCGAGGCTACAAACGGAACCGACGACCGTTTGGTCTATGAGGCTTCCGACTTGATGTATCACCTTATCGTGCTGCTCACGTCGAAGGGGTTGTCGCTCGACGACCTGTCGCGCGAGTTGCAGAAACGTCACAAAGAATAAGAAACAATCAATATAAATCATGTCAGCAATCATTGATTATAAAAATGTGGAAGTGCTCCGTAAGGAGTTGCTCGTGTTGAAAAACGTGAACTTTCAGCTTGAGGAAGGTCAGTTCGTGTATCTGATAGGCCGTGTCGGAAGCGGTAAGAGCAGCTTGATGAAGACGATGTATGCCGAAGTGCCTATTGAAATGGGCGAGGCGAGAATCTTCGACTACGACCTGTCTGCCATCCGCCGCAAGGACGTGCCTATGCTGCGACGGCAGATTGGTGTGGTGTTCCAGGATTTCCAGCTGTTGTCTGACCGCTCGGTCTACGACAACCTGTTGTTTGTGCTTAAGGCCACGGGTTGGAAGAATAAGACCGACATCGACGAGCGTATCAATGAGGTGCTGAGTGAGGTGGGGATGGAGCACAAATCCTATAAGATGCCGCACGAGCTGTCGGGTGGCGAGCAGCAGCGCATCGCCATTGCGCGCGCTTTGCTCAACCGTCCGAAACTGATTCTTGCCGATGAGCCTACGGGCAATCTTGACCAGGAAACGGGACATCAGATCATGTCGCTGCTGCACCGCATCTGTGCGGAGGGAACGGCTGTAATTATGGCAACCCACAACATCCAGCTCACGGAGGATTTCCCTGCGAGGGTTGTGAAATGCGAGGATAAGAACGTAATAGAACTTTAATAACGATTTGATATTCGATTGAAAGCGAAAGAATGAAGGTACTGAAATTTGGCGGAACTTCTGTCGGTTCGGCGGAGCGAATCAGAAAAGTTGCCGGAATTGTGACCGGCAAGGGGAAAAATATTGTGGTGCTGTCGGCAATGGCTGGCACTACCAACACTTTGGTTGAGATTTCTGATTACCTGTACAAGAAAAATGTAAATGGAGCGCACGACATAGTAAACGCTCTTGAACTGAAATATCTTGAGACCATCGGCAGCTTGTATGACAAAGAGTCGACAAAAACGGCTGCAACGGCTGCGATAAAGGAGCGTTTCGACTATCTGCGCTCGCTTGCCAAGGCGAATTTCACGGTCTTGGAGGAGAGGGAGATTCTCGCGCAGGGCGAAATGATGTCGACTGCGATGATGCATCTATATCTGCAGGAGCAGGGCGTGAAGTCGGTGTTGTTGCCGGCACTTGAGTATATGCGCACCGACAGCAATGGCGAGCCCGATACGGCATTTTTAAAGGCTCGCCTGTCGGAGATGCTCGACGAGCATCGGGATGCCGAAATATATATCACGCAGGGCTACATCTGCAAAAACGCTTATGGCGAGACAGACAACCTGCAGCGCGGCGGCAGCGACTATTCGGCGTCGCTCATTGGCGCTGCTGTCGGCGCGGAGGAGATTGAAATCTGGACCGACATTGACGGTATGCACAACAATGACCCGCGCTATGTTGAAAACACGCGTCCGGTGGAACGTCTGAATTTTGAGGAGGCTGCCGAGCTTGCTTATTTCGGTGCCAAGATTCTGCACCCCACATGTGTGCAGCCGGCGAAACTGAACAACATTCCCGTGCGTCTGCTCAGCACACTCGACCCGTCTGCCAAGGGCACGTTGATTGACAATATGGCGGCAGACCACACCATCAAGGCGGTGGCTGCGAAGGACGGCATCACTGCCATCCGTGTCAAGTCGAGCCGCATGCTGCTGGCTTACGGTTTCATGAGCAAGGTGTTTGAGATTTTTGAGGCGCATAAGACGCCGATAGACATGGTTACGGTGTCGGAAGTCGGTGTGTCGGTGACTGTCGACAATGAGCGCAACCTTGAGAGCATCATTGCGGAGCTGCGCAAATTTGGAACGGTGACCATCGACAGCGATATGGTGATAATCTGTGTGGTGGGCGATCTTGAATGGCAAAACCGTGGCTTTGAGGCGAAGGCTTTGGCTGCTCTGAAGGACATCCCTGTGCGGATGATTTCCTATGGCGGCAGCAACTGCAACATCTCATTCCTTATCCGCAAGGAGGACAAGGTGGTGGCACTCGCTAAACTGAGTGAGGAATTGTTCAACTGACAATAGGATTGTGTTATGACTACATTTCCGATTGATGAATTTAAAAACATAGAGACTCCGTTCTATTACTATGACATGGAGTTGCTCCGGCTGACTCTCGACGAGGTGAAGAAGCAAGCCGGCGGAAGTAAGGTGCACTATGCTGTCAAGGCTAATGCCAATCCTCGCATCCTCGCAGCGGTGCGCGAGGCGGGATTGGGTGTGGACTGCGTGAGTGGTGGCGAGATAGAGGCGGCTCTGAATGCCGGATTCTCCGGCGGCGACATAATGTTTGCCGGGGTGGGCAAGACCGACCGCGAGATTGCGCTGGCTCTTGACGCCAACATTCATTGTTTCAACGTTGAGTCGTTGCCTGAACTGCTAAACATCAACGAGATTGCCGGAAGCAAGCACATGATGGCGCACATTGCAGTGCGCATCAATCCCAACGTGGACGCCCATACGCATCAGTATATCACAACGGGGTTGAGCGAAAATAAATTCGGCATCAATCTTGAGAATCTTGACGAGTTTGTCGAAACGGCGTTGTCGCTCGACAATATTGACCTTTGTGGTGTGCATTTCCATATAGGCTCGCAAATCACGGAGACTGGACCGTTCGTGCTACTGTGCAGGAAGGTGGGTGAAATTCTTGACCGCATGAAGGCTCTTGGGGCTGAAATCACAATAGTGGATATGGGTGGCGGTTTCGGAATTGACTACGACGATCCCGACGGCAATCCGATTCCCGACTTCGAACACTATTTTGCTGTGTTCCGCGACAATCTGCAGCTTTCTCCCGACCAGGAATTGCATTTCGAGCCGGGACGGTCGATTGTGGGGCAGTGCGGCTCGCTGATTACGCGTGTGCTTTATGTGAAGGAAGGCACAGCCAAGAAATTCGCCATTGTCGATGCCGGTATGACCGACCTCATTCGTCCGGCGTTGTATCAGGCTCATCATAAGATTGAAAATATCTCATCCTCATCAGCGGTCGACGATGTTTACGATGTGGTGGGACCAATCTGCGAGTCGTCCGACTGCTTCGGCGTCGACGAGCGGCTGCCGCTGGTGCAGCGCGGCGATTTCATTGCGTTGCGTTCTGCCGGGGCTTACGGCGAGATTATGGCATCTACCTACAACTGCCGACGATTGCCGGGCAGTGTGTTCTCAACAGAATTATAAAACAAAATTACAATGAAATATTCGTATCGCACCGAAGGCACTTGCTGTCAGGCCTTCGACATTGAGACAGAAGACGGCAAAGTAAAGGATGTGCAGTTCTATGGTGGTTGCAACGGAAATCTGCAGGGAATATGCTCGTTGATAAAAGGAATGCCGATAGGCGACGTGATTGGAAAACTGCATGGCATACGTTGTGGCTCCAAGCCTACATCGTGTCCGGATCAGCTCAGCCGTGCCCTCTCGCTGATTGTGGAGAAGGAAGGAAACGGGGAAAAATAGAGGAAAAGAAACGCGAAACAGTAAAAAAAGCGATAGAAAACCAACTGTTAGTTGGTTTTCTATCGCTTTTTTTACTATATTTGCATCGGTATGAAGAATGTATTGACACAATTACGAAATATTCCTGTGACATCAGCGTGCATTGCGTCTCTTTATCCAAAGGTGAAGACTAAATGGAAGATGATGGAGCAGTTGGAAATGGCGGATGAAATCATCCGCCTAAAACGGAATTTGTATGTTGTCAATCCTGAGGAAACTGGTGTTAAGTTGTCAATGGGATTGATGGCCAATCATCTTCTCGCTCCGTCATATGTATCAATGTCCACGGCTCTAAGATATTATGGATTGATACCGGAAGCTGTGTATGCCACGCAGTCTGTTACTCTCAAGCCGTCAAAAGCGTTCAACACGCCATTGGGCTATTTTTCATTCACGCACATAGCCAAGGAGGCGTATCCCATAGGACTTGTGCAGATTAAGGAAGATGGAGTCACATACGTGATGGCTTCTCCGGAGAAGGCATTGTGCGACCTTGTCGCAAACACTCCGGGATTGAACCTGAGGTTTAAAACGGAAGCTATGAAGTTCTTGGAAGAAGATTTAAGGTTTGATATGGAGAGATTCGTTTCTTTCGACAGGGATATATTGGCAGCCTACACTAAAGTTGGCAAAAAAGCAAATTCAATACAGACCATTCTGAAACTATTGAACAATGAATGATATATTTCAAAATATGCTGTCGGCTTACGACTTGTCGACAGGCCAAGCTGTAAGAAATGCCACCTTTGAAGTTAATCAGCAGGTGATACTTGCAGGACTCTACCACGGAGGTTTCTTTGACAAGGCTGCCTTTTACGGGGGCACTTGCCTTCGCATTTTTCATGGGCTGCAAAGATTCAGCGAAGATATGGATTTCTCTTTGCTTGCGCCTGACGACAACTTTGATTTCACGTTGTATTTTCAGCCTGTCATTGATGAGTTTGCCGCTATCGGACGAACTGTTGACATTAAGAAGAAGGACAAAAAAAGCTTTGGTAAAGTTGAGTCTGCCTTCTTGAAAGATACAACCGAAGTTTACGACATATCATTTCAGACAGAGAAATCCATCAAAATAAAAATCGAGGTTGACATTAATCCTCCACTGAATTTTTCAACAGAACAAAAATTGTTAATGGAGCCTTGCTCGTTCATGACCAGGTGTTTTACATTGCCTGGCTTGTTTGCGGGAAAGATGCATGCTTTAGTTTACCGCGCATGGAAAAATCGTGTGAAAGGACGCGATTGGTATGATTTTGAATGGTATGTGAGAAATAGAACTCCTTTGGATTTCAAGCATCTACAAGAAAGAATTAAGGAATTTAACGGACGTGATGTAAGTAAGGATGAGTTCCTGTCAGATTTGAAAGAACGTTTGGGCAATTCGGACATAAAACAAGTAAAAGCTGATGTCGCTCCATTTGTGAAGAACCCTAAAGAACTGGAGATTTGGTCAAATGACTATTTCTTGCAGATTATGAATTTAATTAGATTTGAAGAATGAAAAAAACGACCAGCGAATTGCAATAGTAAACAATTCGCTGGTCGCTTTTTTTACCAATTAAAGGTTTATCGCTCCATCCGGGAGTCAAGACTCTGCCGTCCGAGGAAGAACGTGCGGGCGCGTATTGTCTTGGCATCGGTGGCAAACGGCTTGCTGTAGAGGGCTGATGTGGCTGTTGGCTCAGAGCCGTCGATGGTGTAGCGGATTTCAGCCGTAGGGTATTGACTGTTCATCACAACTTTTCCTTTCACCACTTTGATGCCCGGCTGCGCCACGTGGAAACAGAATCCTGCACGCTGCAGCGATGGCAGCTCAAAGTCTGACAGGATGCGGTTGTATGCAGCCTTGGTCTGTCCGGGAAGCGGCTCTGTGTTCCAGCCTCGTTCAACAAGTCCGAAGATCTTAGGCAGCAGATAGTATTCCACCATATCGAAATTCCGGATGGTTTCCGAGAACAGTTGTCCCTGGACACCGATAATGTTGGCTTTTGCCTCAGGTAGAAGCGGCAGTTTGCCGGCTTGCTTCTCCATGTCGAGCGGAAGCCCGTCGATGGTCTTTGTCGACGACATATAGATGTTGTACGGGCGAGCGTCCCAAGAGCGGAACTCGTCGACATATCCTCCCCAATACAGTCCCGGCTCTCCGGGATGGGCGTTGTAGCACAGGTCGAAATAGAAATTGCTCACGTTGCAGAGCACCACGGGATAGCCGTTGTTGGCAACGGAGTAGGGGATGGTGTCGCCGTTCCATTCAGCCACGGTGTTCCAGCAGTTGACGGCAGCGAAGTGTGGGCGCAGCTGCTTGTCGACGTTGTCGCTATGGCGCATTGCCGCTTCCTGCCATCCTCCGATTTTGTAGCCTTTCGCTGCAATCATATCGGCTATGCGGGTGATGAAGTATTCTTCAACTTCGTGAGTGGTTGTGAATCCTTTCTCTGCCATCAAACGCTGCACTGCGGGCGATTTCGCCCATGGGTTTTTAGGCACTTCGTCGCCGCCCATGTGGATGTATGGCAGCGGGACGCCTGCTTCACGATACATCAGGATAATCTCGTCAACAACTTTTTCCATCAGTCTGTAGGTGCCTTCCATCGCTGGGTTGAGCACGTTGTCGTTGTATCCTTGTGCCGACTTGTATTCAGACGTGTCGTCGTCATCCCACACTTGGAAATATCTGGCAGCCTCCGGATCAGTGTTTTCCAGATTGCGGCGGCGTGCCTTCATCGCCACGATTGCTGCGCGGGCGTGTCCCGGAGATTCGATTTCTGGTATCACTTCCACTCCGCGTGCATAGGCATAGCGTAGAAATTCCACAAAATCGGCTTTGGGAATATATCCGTTTGATGTGGTCGACAAGTCGTCGGGGTTTCCGTTGCCGGCATACGACTGGAAGAGGAAGCCGGATTCTTTTTCGGTCATTCCGCGGCGGCTGCCCACATCGGTGAGTTCCGGCAGTCCCGGTATCTCGATGCGCCAGCCCTCGTCGTCGGTAAGATGGAATTGCAGACGGTTGATTTTGTAGATTGCCAAGCGGTCGATGAGGCGCTTCACGTCGGAGAGTTGCGAGTAGTCGCGCACCACGTCGAGCATCAGTCCGCGGTAGTGTAGGTCAGGCCAGTCGCAAATAGTGGCGCATGCCACTTCGGGAGAGCCGGCGTTGCGTTCAGCCAGGCGGGCGAGTGTCTTGACTCCGTTGAGCACGGCGTCTTTTGACACTCCACGCACGGAGATGCCGTCGTCGGCAAGCGTAATTTCGTAATATTCATTGTTTGATCGTCCTGCTGTGTTGCGCGAGTCGGCGCCGCTCATCAGCGACAGGCGTACTCCGATGGTTTTTTTGCCAGAGCCGGTGAGCGTCTGCGACGCGTATGCAGCCTCGCGCTCAAGGCCGTCGTCGGCATAGACACACATTGTCGACGACAAGTCGACCGTGCCGTTTTCCGTAGCCACAGATTTCAATGCGGGAAGAATGCTGAACGGTCCCGACTGGCTTTGAGTGGCTGGGTTTACCTCCTCATTGGCGGCATAGCGCAGTTCGCCGGTAGGGAAGCCGGGAATATGTCGGAAACTGTTCCATTCCAATGGTTTCACGTTGATGCGGAGCGGACGTGCCATGGAGTCGCCGGAGAAGGCGAAGTGCGCTCCGTCGGGCGCATAACTGACGCCGCGCACCTCACCGCGGGCGCGGAAGTCGAGTACTACGGAGTCGCCGGGAGCAAGGGAGAAACCCTTGTCGGGAGTCAGTTTATAGTACCCTTGAAACACACGGCTCATTTTTATGTGACCCTGCTTGTCGAGAGGCAACGAGTTGCCCGAAAAGGCATTGTAGTAGATTGCCCAATCGTCGGCGAGGGTCGTTCCGCTTACGTTTTTGATTACAAAAGAATATGTATAGTCGCGGTTGCGGGAGTTGGTGCCGTCGAGTTGCCACGACAGCGTCACCGGACTTTCGTTGACCACTGCCGAAGCCGACAGCGAGAGCAGCAGCGCTGCGAGAGGTAAATGTCTCATAGTTGGTTTGTTTGTGATTATGTTTTATGCTAAATTTGCTTTGTCTCAATCTGGTCTGCAATGTTCTGGCAAGCATCGTCGAGCAGGTCGAGCACATTCTCGAAGCCTTCCGAGCCGCCGTAGTACGGATCGGGAATGCAGTCCCAATGGCGGTATTGTCTGAAAAATGATGCTATGCGTTTCACCTTGTCCATCTCTTCCGGAGAGTTGGCAAGCCGGCGCAGATGGTCGTAGTTGCTGTCGTCCATTGCGAGTATGAGGTCGAAGCGTTCGAAGTCGTCAGAGCAAACCTGTCGGCTGCGATGCGTCAGGTTCAGCCCCCGGCGTGTGGCGTGCACGCGCATGCGCTGGTCGGGCAGGTCGCCGGAGTGGTATGACGATATTCCGGCGGAGTCGATGAATATGCGGTCGTTCAGTCCGCGCTCGTCTACGATACGCTCCATCACACCCTGTCCGGCAGGCGATCGGCAGATGTTGCCCAAACACACGAAAAGAATCTTGTATTTTTTATTGTCTTCCATAATTGTCATTGCTTTTAATGAGTGTCAATCCACCATGAGGTGGCGGTTTTTGCCGATGCAAAACTGTGTGTGCTGGGGTCGCTTACAGAAACTCCGCAGCAGCGGTCAAGCTTGATTCTGCCGGCTGAGTTTGTGTAGTAGTATGGAGTATGCACTTCGTAAACTACCGTTTTCGACAGCTGTTTCTTGAATTCGTCGAGCAATACAGCGTCGTTGCCGATAAGGTGTTCGGCATAGTCGCCGAGATCCACAAACACTGCCGGTCTGAAATAGTCGAGCCTCTGAATCGATGAAACCTCAGAATCGTCGATGGTGTGGGTGATGTTTATGCGCTTCATCAGAGCTGCGAGATTGTCCATCTCGTGGCAGTCAACCACCGACAGTGTGCCGTAAGGCATACGATAAGAGGAGTAGAAATCATAGAATCCATCGCATAATGCCTTTAGGTCAGGCGTGCCGAGCAGGTGCTGCCCGATGCTGGCATACGGCAGTCCGGCAGCCATCATCTCGCAAGGCGACGCCACGACATAGTCGGTTAGGTGGCGCAAGTCGTAGATAGCCTCGATTGACGCCATGTAGCAGTCGTCAAACAAGATATAGTCGAAATGGAGTCCCGACATTTTTATGCCCTCGGCAAAGTCGGTTATGTCGATTTGCCAGTCCGTTTGAGTGCCGCCGAAGAAACGCGTGGGAAAACCAGCGTCGTCGCCGGCGGAAACTGTCAGCAACCGTTGCTGTTTCCTTTTTGAGGCGAAAGCCGATTTGGGCAGCCATCCGTAGCCGTGGCATCCCACGGTCAATGCATAATGCGACGAGGGCGACAACGACTTTACGTCTGTCAGCATTGATGCCAGTCCGGCTGGAGTGGTTATGTCCGGGCGGTTGTCTGTTGTATATTTTTTGAGAAGGTGTCGCGATGTGGAGCCTTTCGAAGGGATGATTTCAAAAAGAGTAGCCTCGCTTTCCGATGTTGCGAAATAGACAAGCACACGCTCGCTGTAAAGGCCGTTGCTGGCAATCACACTTTCCATGTCGTCGATATTTTTCGACAGATATTCTGTGAGGTCGCCAGTCCAGGGCATAAACATAAGAAGCGTTTTGTTGACAACTGTCGGTTTTGGCTCGGGCGTGTCCTCGCAAGCCTGTATCCCTGTTGCCAGAATGCAGACCAACCCAATGATTAATGTTTTTATAAATGCTCTCATATGTAATGCAAAGATAGTGCAAGGTGAGCGAAAAACATTCAAGCTCGCTTGAAAATGTTTTTCCGAACCGCCGCCTATGTTATGAAAAGATAGTGCAAGGTGAGAGAAAAACATTCAAACTTGTTTGAAAATGTTTTTCCGAACCGCAGCCTGACTTATTAGGTGGTAGATTTCGCTTGTGGCTGTCGGATTGATGCGAATATTTCGCTTTTGACAGCAGATTGCTCGGATTTGTGGCAAAAGTATAGATAATTTGAAAAAATATGGCAAAATGAAATAAAAAATTAAATTTTGCTGAAAATATTTTGGAGATAAGAATATTCTGCTTACCTTTGTGGCATCAAAAACAGCAATTGACTTGCAAAATGAGCAAATTGAACTTCACAAAGATGCATGGCGCAGGCAACGACTACATATATATTGACTGTATGAAGTCGTGTCCGGCAGACTTGCCGGCTCTGTCCAGAAGGCTGAGCGACCGCCATACGGGAGTGGGTGCCGACGGGATGGTGCTGATAATGCCGTCGGAGATAGCCGATTTCCGTATGCGTATGTTCAATGCTGATGGATCGGAAGGCTTGATGTGTGGCAATGCCGCACGCTGCGTCGGAAAATACGTCTTTGAGAAGGGGCTTGCCGACAAGAAACGAATTGCGCTTGAAACGCCGTCGGGCGTGAGGACGCTATGTTTGCATTTTGATGGGACGGCAGTCGACCGTGTCACGGTCGATATGGGTTGCCCGGTTCTGGAACCCTCGCGCATCCCGGTGCATTCCTCTTGTGCGGAGGATATTGAGATTGCAACAAGTTTTGGGGCAACAGCCCTTACCGCCGTGTCGATGGGAAATCCTCACGGCGTTGTTTTTTGCAAATTGGCTGATGTCAATGTTGAGGGATTGGGAAAAGAGTTGGAGACCAACGCTGTGTTTCCCGACCGTGCCAACATCGAATTTGTTGAGGTCGCAGCCCCCGACAGCCTTCTGATGCGCGTGTGGGAACGGGGCAGCGGCGAGACGCAGGCTTGCGGCAGCGGCGCTTGTGCCGCAGTGGTTGCCGGCGTGCTGACAGGGCGCTGTGCGCGGCATTGCAGTGTCTGCCTTCCTGGAGGATGTCTCGACGTGGAATGGCGCGAGGCTGACAATAAAGTGTATCTCACCGGACCGGCACAGTTCGTGTTTGAAGGAACGGTGGATGTGTGAAAATAGGAAAACGGTAAAAAAGATAACTATTCAAAAAAATTGTTATGTCAACATTAAGATTTAAAGTGGTAGAAGAGGCCTACGGACGCAAAGCGGTGCCGGTGGCTATCCCGAGCGAACGTCCGAATGAATACTATGGCAAGTATGTATTCAACCGTGCGCAGATGTATAAATATCTTGACAAGGACACCTATGATGCTCTCGTTTATGCCATCGACAATAAGGAGCCGTTGAGCCGCCGCCTCGCCGACCGCGTGGCTGCCGGCATGAAGCAGTGGGCTATGGATAATGGCGCGCGCCATTACTCACATTGGTTCCATCCGCTGACCGACGGAACAGCCGAGAAGCATGACGGATTTATCGAGCATGACGGCAAAGGTGGTGTGGTCGAGGAATTTTCTGGCAAATTGCTCGTGCAGCAGGAACCTGATGCGTCAAGTTTCCCGAACGGTGGAATCCGCAACACGTTCGAGGCTCGCGGATATTCGGCATGGGACATTTCTTCTCCTGCTTTCATCATTGACCATACATTGTGTATCCCTACGATTTTCATCTCATACACAGGAGAGTCGCTCGACTACAAAACACCGCTTCTGCGTGCGCTCAACAGCGTGGACAAGGCTGGTGCGGCGGTAGCGCGATATTTTGATGAAAACGTAAAGCATGTTATCTCTTACCTCGGCTGGGAGCAGGAATATTTCTTGGTCGACAAGGCGCTTTATGCCGCACGTCCCGACTTGGTGATGACCGGACGCACGCTGATGGGTCACGAAAGTGCTAAAAACCAGCAGCTTGAGGACCATTACTTTGGATCGATTCCATCGCGTGTGGAGGCATTCATGCTCGACCTTGAGATTGAATGCCACAAACTTGGCATCCCTGCAAAGACCCGCCACAACGAGGTGGCTCCAAACCAGTTTGAACTTGCCCCGGTTTATGAGGAGACCAATCTTGCCAACGACCACAACCTGTTGCTGATGTCATTGATGACAGAGGTGGCTCATCGTCATAACTTTGAGGTGCTGCTCCACGAGAAGCCTTTTGCGGGCGTCAACGGCTCTGGAAAGCACAACAACTGGAGTCTTGGCACCGACACTGGCGCAATGCTGTTCAGCCCTGGAAAAACGCCGAAGGACAATCTCCAGTTTATCACATTCCTTGCCAATGTAATGGCGGCAGTGCAGCGTCACAATGGCTTGCTGAAGGCTTCCATTGCTTCTGCAACCAATGAGCACCGTCTGGGTGCCAACGAGGCGCCGCCTGCAATCATCTCAATGTTTCTCGGCGCACAGATTACAGACGTTATAGACCGTCTGCTTGACACCGATGTGGACGACGACATAGCATTCTCTGCAAAAGAGGGTATGAAGCTGAAAAACGTGTCGCAGATTCCGGAACTGCTTGTCGACAATACCGACCGAAACCGTACGTCGCCATTCGCATTTACAGGCAACCGTTTTGAATTCCGCGCACTGGGCTCTTCTGCCAACTGTGCTTCGGCGATGATTGCCCTCAATGCTGCTGTGGCTGACCAGCTGACAAAATTCAAGGAGGCTGTCGACGCACGCATCGCTGCCGGCGAAATCAAGGAGCGCGCCATCCTTGAGGAGGCAAAGAAACTGTTCCGCGAGAACAAGGCAATACATTTCGACGGCAACGGCTACAGCGACGAGTGGAAAGAGGAGGCAGCGCGCCGCGGTCTTGACTGCGAGGCAAGCGTGCCGCGCATCTTCGACGCTTATCTGAAGCCGGAAAGTGTGGAGATGTTCAAGAAAACAGGTGTGTTTACCGATGTTGAACTCGAGGCACGCAACGAGGTGAAGTGGGAGATGTATACAAAGAAACTTCAGATTGAGGCTCGTGTGCTCGGCGATTTGGCAATCAATCATATAATTCCTGTGGCAACACGCTATCAGTCGCTGTTGCTCGACAATGTGATGAAAATCAAGTCGATATTCGACGGCGACGATTCAGGATTGGCTGAGCAGGAGAAGGAAACCATCAGGAAGATTGCAAAACACATGTATGTAATCAAAGACGAGGTGACAAAGATGGTGAATGCGCGCAAGGATGCCAACAAGGTGGAGAACGAGCGCGAGAAGGCTATACTTTACCATGATACGGTGAAGCCGTGCATGGACGTCATCCGCTACCATATCGACAAACTCGAACTGATGGTCGACAACGAGATGTGGCCTCTGCCTAAATATAGAGAACTTTTGTTTATTCGCTAAAAGTCTGAATGGAACAAATTAAGCATGAATGTGGTGTGGCAATGGTAAGGCTTCTGAAGCCACTTCGCCACTACTACGAAAAATATGGTGCATACACTTACGGGCTCAACAAGCTCTATCTGTTGATGGAGAAGCAGCACAACCGCGGTCAGGAGGCCGCGGGTGTGGGCTGTGTCAAACTCAATGTGGAGCCCGGAAGTGAATACATCAATCGTGAGCGTGCCCTTGGTTCTGGTGCAATCCAGGAGATTTTCGACAAGGTGAACCGTGAGATTGATGCGGCTATGCACTATGAGGAGTCGATTGAGAATGTCCCGTATATAGGTGAGCTATATATGGGGCATTTACGTTACAGCACGACTGGTAAGTCGGGGATGAGCTATGTGCATCCGTTCTTGCGCCGCAACAATTGGCGCTCGCGCAACTTGCTGTTGTGCGGCAACTTCAATATGACCAACGTTGACCAGATTTTCAACACGGTGGTGAGCCAGGGACAGCATCCGCGCATATATTCCGACACGTTTATAATCCTTGAGCAACTCGGCCATGCGCTCGACATGGAGCACGACAGGTTGTATCGTGAATATCGCGACAAGGCTGCCGACGGAAACGGGCTTGCGCGTCTCATTGAGGACAATATCAATGTGGACAACATCCTTCGCGACCAGGCGCGCCTGTGGGACGGCGGTTTTGTGATTTGCGGCATGACAGGATCGGGCGATATGTTTGCCTTACGCGACAGCAAAGGCATACGTCCGGCTTTCTATTATCACGACGATGAGATTGTGGTGGTGGCTTCGGAGCGTCCGGTGATTCAGACGGTGCTGAATGTTGGGGTCGACGATGTGAAGGAACTGACGCCGGGTTCGGCTTTGATTGTGGGCAAGAACGGCGGTATTTCTGTCGACGACATTCTCGGAGAGGGTGAGAACCGGAGGTGCTCGTTTGAACGGATCTATTTCTCGCGCGGTAGCGACAAGGATATCTATAAAGAGCGCAAGGCATTGGGTGAAAACGTGGTGCCCGACCTGCTTGAGGCGGTGGGACACGACCTCGACAATACGGTATTTTCGTTTATTCCCAACACTGCCGAGGTGGCGTTCTACGGCATGATGGAGGGCTTGGAGGCTCGCCTTGCAAAGCAGAAGGCTGATGCCATAAAGGCGCTCGATGCGTCGGCTGCCGACTACGACCGGCGGTTGGCTGAAATTCTTAACAAGCGTCTGCGTCAGGAGAAGGTGGCGATAAAGGATATTAAACTGCGCACGTTTATTGCCGAGGGTGCTTCGCGCAACGACCTTGCGGCACACGTCTATGATGTGACTTACGGTGTGGTGCGCGAAACGGACAATCTGGTGGTTATCGACGACAGCATTGTGCGCGGCACTACGTTGAAGCAGTCAATTATTCGTATGCTCGACCGTCTGAACCCGAAAAAAATTGTTGTGGTGTCGTCGTCGCCGCAGGTGCGCTATCCCGACTGCTATGGCATCGACATGTCGCGTATGGGCGAGTTCATCGCTTTCAAAGCGGCAATTGAGCTGCTGAAAGACAGGGGGATGCAGAGTGTAATCGACGAGACTTATGCCGAATGTCTGCGACAGCTGGAATTGCCTATGGATGAGATGGAGAATGCTGTGAAACGCATCTATGCGCCGTTTACCGACCGTGAGATTTCTCGAAAAATGGCGGAGATGCTCACTCCTGCCGGGACTCGCGCCGAGGTGGAGATTGTCTATCAGTCAATCGACGGTCTGCACCGAGCCATCACGTCGTGTCCGGGCGACTGGTATTTCTCTGGCGACTATCCTACTCCGGGTGGAAATCGCCTTGTCGACCAGGCTTTTGTAAACTATTACGAGGGTAACGCCGACAAGCGTTGATATAATAAATCTTGAATTGATGCGTTAAAGTCATTGGGAGCATCGCTCTCAATGACTTTTATTTACATAATGGATATGAATAAAATAGGACTTATATTGGGAGGCGTGGCTGTGGCTGTGAATGCTGCTGCCGAACTTCCGCAACTGACTTATCCTGTGGCTGAGCGTCAGGATGTGGTCGATGATTATTTCGGCACGAAGGTGGCCGATCCATACCGGTGGCTTGAAAACGACACATCGGCGCAGACGGCTGCCTGGGTGGCTGCCCAGCGCGAACTGACCGACAAGTATCTCGAGGCGTTGCCTTATCGCAAACAGATTGCCGGCGAGCTGCGCAATTTGCTTGATATGGAGCAGATTGGCGCTCCGACAAAGAAAAAAGGCAAGTATTATTATTTCTACAACAGCGGATTGCAGAATCAGTCGGTGCTCTATGTGGCTGACAAGCCGGGTGAGCGCGGACGGGTGTTGCTCGACCCCAACACGCTTTCTTCGGAGGGCACGGTGGCGCTGCTTGGCATCGAGTTTTCGGAAGACGGAAAGTATATGCTTTATGCCGTCTCGCGCAACGGCTCTGACTGGGAGGAGATCTTCGTGCGCGACCTTGCTACGGGTAAGGACTTGCCCGACCATATCAAATGGGTGAAAGCCTCGATTACGTCGTGGTATAAAGACGGTTTCTTCTATAGCGCATACGATGCTCCTGCCGACGGCAAGGAGTATTCTAACGCAAACGAGAATCAGAAAGTATACTATCATAAACTTGGCACGGAACAGAGTGACGACCAGCTCGTGTTCAGTGATGAGCGCTATCCGCAACGTTTCTTCATGGCTCAGCCCGACGAGGATTCCGATTTGCTGTTTCTCTATGTCGAGGCGGCTGGAAACGGACAGGGGCTTTATGTGAAAAGCCTGAAGAAGCAGGATGCTGAATTTACCTGCATCAACGACCAGTTTGATTACAGTTGCGGCGTTGTGGGCGTGGTGAAAAACAAGATATACATGATGACCAATCTTGGCGCGCCGAAGGGTCGCCTGGTGGTTGCCGATGTGAAAAATCCGGGCTCGGCAAACTGGAAAACGGTGCTTCCCGAAACTTCCGATGTGCTGTCGAGCGTGCAGATTGTCAACGGCAAGCTTGTGGCTGTCTACGACAAAGATGCGTCAAACCATGCTTATGTCTACAACCTCGACGGCAAGTTGCTCCATGAGGTGGCGTTGCCGGCGGTGGGAACGGTGTCGTTCAATGGCTCGGCAAAGAGCAAGGATGTCTATTACACATTCTCTTCGTTTGTCTATCCGCCGACGGTCTACAGCTACGATATCGACAAGAATGTCTCGACGGTCTACAGCCAGCCGAAGGTGAATTTCAAACCGGAGGACTATGTGACCGAACAGGTGTTTTTCTCAAGCAAGGACGGAACGAAGGTACCGATGACGCTCACTTACAAGAAGGGGCTGAAGCGCGACGGCAGCAATCCTTTGTGGATTTACGGCTACGGCGGCTTCAATATCACGCTGTATCCGTCTTACAAGGCGCGCCGCATGTTTATGCTTGAAAACGGGTTTGTCTATGCACAGGTCAACTTGCGTGGCGGAAACGAATATGGCGAGGATTGGCATGTGGCTGGCACGAAGATGCAGAAGCAGAACGTGTTTGACGATTTTATCGCCGCTGCCGAATGGTGTGTCGACAATGGCTACACGAGCAAGGACCGCATCGTGGCAGAGGGTGGCTCTAACGGCGGACTCCTTGTCGGTGCGTGTGTCAACCAGCGTCCCGACCTGTATCGTGTGGCGTTCCCAATGGTGGGCGTGATGGACATGTTGCGCTATCACAAGTTTACAATCGGTTGGAACTGGGCGCACGACTACGGCACAAGTGCCGACAGCAAGGAGATGTTTGAATATCTGAAGGCTTACTCGCCGTTGCACAACATCAAGAACGACGGGATGCGCTATCCGGCGATTATGGTGACTACTGCCGACCACGACGACCGTGTGGTGCCGGCTCACTCGTTTAAATATGCCGCTATGCTTCAGGCAAGCGACACGGGCGACCAGCCCAAGCTGATACGGATTGAGAGCAATGCGGGACACGGTGGCGGTATGCCTACGGAGAAGGTGATTGCTGAATATGCCGATGTCTATGCGTTTGCAATGCATATTCTTGGACTTAAACCTGTGGTTGAGGAATAAGTGATGAAGAAACAAATACTGACAATGGGACTGGCGGTTATGGCTTCTGTGGCTTCGGCTGCCAGTCCTGCTTTTACGACGGCGGCGGAGCGGGTCGACTCGCTGATGCGCTGCCTTTTCCACGATGGCGAGCCTGGGGCGGCTGTCGTGGTGGCGAAAAACGATGATGTGATTGTCGACAGCGGATATGGCGTGGCCGACATTGTGACGGGCGATCGGATTGACGGCAACACGATGTTTAACATTGCGTCGATTTCAAAGCAGTTTACGGTGGCTGGCGTGTTGTCGCTTGCCGACCGCGGGTTGTTGCGTGCCGACAATGCGGTGGCTGATTTCTTGCCTTATGAAAGTGGCCAGTGGCGTAAAATCCGGCTGTCGCATCTGATGAGCCATTCGTCGGGGGTGATTGACGCGCGTCCGCGCACCGACCGCCAATGGATGCTCCATGCCACCGATAAGGAGAGCGTGGCTTATATGGATACGTTGCGGCAGTTCCGCTTTGAGCCGGGAGAGGCTTACGAATATATCAATCCTACGTTTCAAGTGCTTGAGTGCGTGATTGAAAAGGTGTCGGGACTGGCGTTCGACGACTATCAGCAGCGTAATGTCTTTGACCGTGCCGGTCTGCGCCACACCACTTATTTCGAGCCGCAGAAGCGGATTCCGCGGATGGCGCATGCCTATCAGACTGGGACTGGCGGCGGTGAGCAGGATTTCGCCGGCAAGGAGGTGTATCTGGGACGCACTGTCGTTGAGGGGTCGCCGTGGAAGGAGAGCGACTATGGCGAGGAGACGTTTTTCGCCACCAAAGCCGATGGCGGGATATACTCGTCAACCCATGAGATGCTGCAGTGGATGCGGGCGTTGGAGCGGGGCGAGGTGATAAGCAAGGAGGCTTTGGCTCTGGCTTTTGCTCCGCAAACGAAGGTGAGCGGCAGCCCGTGGAGCGACTATCAGAACCGCCCGAATACGTGGTATGGCTACGGATTCTTCATCGACCGCACTCCGGGGGAGCATGTGAAGATTTATCACACTGGCGACAACGGCGGTTTTCAGAACTATGCCGCCTCGTTTCCGTCGTGTGGTGTGAAAGTGATAGTTTTTGCCAACCGCAACGACTTCGACCGCTGGACGCTTGTGCGCCAGATTGACCGCATCCTTCGGGAGGAAGGCGTGCTGGAATAGGCGTCGATGGCCTATTCCGCGCCTATCTGCCGGAGCATCTCGGCTGTTGTGGCGTGGCGGCGGCCATTGAGCTCGCTGAGAAAGCGGTTTTCGCTGTCGGGAGGCATCTGCCGGGCATTGTCGAAACGGTCGGGACGGGTGATGTGGGTGACAACCACGCGCTGCACGTGCGACCGTGGGCAGCTGCCGATGCTGTATCCCATGTTGCGGTTGTCATTGCCGGGGCCGTTGCTGCTCCAATAGCGGATGTCGCCGTTGGGCTCATATCCGAGAAACACTACGCTGTGGCCGCGTTCCTGGTCGTCGCCTGCCACGTTGTTGCATCCTATCACCGCACCGCTGTCGCTTCCCGACGGGTTGCGGTTCCAGAACAGCTTCATGAAGTCGCCCGGCGTCGCTTTGTCCCAGACGCTGTCGGCTGCCCATTCCTCGTCGGATAGGTAGCGTTCGTTGTCGCTCTCGCGGTTGCGCTCGGAATATGCTCCGCGAAACGCGGCGATGCTGTTGCCGGCGCCAAGTTCATGCACAAGCACTCCCAGCCCTGGGCCGTTGGCATTGGCACGTCCCCAGAATCCGAATCCGTCGTCCTCCGTGGCGAGCGGACGCATGTTCTCCCAAGCCTCGCGCGAGATGTTGTTGTCGGTGTCCCACATCAGCAGGGCTTTTATCAGCACGGCATAGGTGGCGCTGGAGCAGAACGACGGTTGGGCGAGGGCGGGCGTGAACGACGGCCGGTTGTCTGCACTGTCCATCTGGAATGCCTCGTTGAGCGCTTGTATTGTCGTTTTTGAGAAATCGGCGTTCGGGCGGCCTCCGGTATAGTATCCGCCGCGTTCGGGAAACGAGTCGACAGCGGCGAGCACGCATTCATTCCAATCGGTTGCCGATGCGCGCAGACCAGATATGCATATCGCGGCAATGGCGATGGCAGTGGCAAATATCCTCATAGCGGTAGTTATTTTTTTGACGTTCAAAGGTATGCTTTTTCGGCGAAATTACAAAAAGAGAATCTTCTACGTGCGTGGCAAAGGATTGCCTATCGGTGGACTGCATTTGGAAGAGGAAAATCAATGATATTAACCCAATGTTTCTTCATTCCAATATTCATGTAGGTTCTCTTTTATGCATGTCATCACAGCCGAGAAATCTATTTGCTCTTTCCATCGTATTTTTTTCAAGAATGCTTTCCACCAAATATTGCGTGTGGCATCTGTTGCAAACTTGTCAGTGAAGAGATTGAGATTTTCTCGGTATGATGTGTTTCTGTTTTTGAAAGTGTTGGCTATGGCTTCCGCAAGAAGTTTTCGGTCAATCTCATGGTTGGTGAACAATTGATACACATCAAAGAAATCTTTCATGCGGCTATTGCTTTCGTCTCGGTCAACCATTGCGTGAAACTTTTCTGCTATTAATGTCTCCAAGGAATAGGCGTATAGTTCCACAGGGGGGATATTTGGCAGTAAAAGAGGGTAGTCCAAGGGCAGTGGGTAAGGTGTTACGACGTCGCCAAAACCAATATCGACAGAAACTTGTTGTACAATTGTGTCTAAGTGGGCAACAAGTTTTACACATGTGCCGGGATATTTTTTGTCGACGGCTATTGGCTCCAATTCAAGTGAAGCCGAATCAAAAGTTACTCCATCGTCTTTACATTCAATTTTGCACACTTTCAGAAACGCCTCTTTTATTTTCTCCTGGTCATTGCTGATACGGTCTCCCAATAGGTCGATGTCAATAGTGGGGCGAGACTTAAACCCGTCCAACGCAAACAACAGAGAACTGCCTTTCAGCAAAAAGTGACTTTTGTAAGGACTTGCGGAGATGCGGAACAATAGGCGTTCATGCAAGTATCTTACCAATACCTTAACATAATCTTGCTTCTCCTCTTTGGCAAGGTTCAGCAGGCGTGTTCTGACAGATTTTCCTATATTCTTTGTCACAGTCTTGTTTCTAAATATATAGTCAATATATTTTTTACTCGTAGTCTTTGTGCATATTCATGTAGTAGGGAAATGTTGCGGGTTTCTTTTTTGAGATAATTGTCAATCACTTCTCCGCATACGTCAAGGCCTATTTTGTTACGATACTTTATCGCATCACAGACCGTCCGTTCAATATCTGTGATAAGGACATCATGCCCTGATATGTTTTTATGAATTATGCCGAACTCCAAATTATCCTTTTTCCAAAAATAGAGGTCGATGGGTGGATATGCAGGCAAACGTACTTTCCGCTTGGCTTCAATGGCAATGCATGTGGCAGAAGGAACTTGTGTGGAAAGTCCATAGTGGGCAAACGCACTGTATAGGCAAAGCACTCCATGTGGAACGATGCGCTCCACATCTATCATATTGTTTGCCAATGCCGACATTTCTGCATAGATGCCTTTGCGAATCCGCATAAGTATTCCGTTTTCTGTGGCGCGGCGGAGCTGTTCATATTCTCTACGGCTTTTCACTTCGTCGGTGGTGATGAATCCTCCTCGCTGTTGTAGCGTATTGATGATTGCGCTTGTGTTCATATATGCCTTTGTTTTGATGCAAAGGTACGACTACTTTTTGAAAATAAGGAATATTTGATGTAAAAAGTTACGGAGAATATTGATAATCTCCGTAACTTTTTACTCTTTTGTCGGAGTGTGGGGGCGTTGCAGCTCTTTGATGGAGGCGAAGTAGGGGGTGGTGTGCTGTCTGCCGCCTGGCAGGTCGGCAATGTCGACGGTGGTAATCGGTGTGTCGGATTTCAAGCTGAAGCCAAGATAGTGGAACCCGGTTGGTGAGAATCCCATCTCGCGCAGTGTCTGCGCGTTGAAATATCTCGGACCATTGCCGTCGAGCGGCAACAGCATTCTGTTATGTCCGTTGTGGAGCAGCAGATATTTTGCTTTCTCGCATCCCGGTACGAGGTTGATTGAGCCACGCTCGTTGCCTGTGCGCACGTAGTACAGCCGTCGTGAAAGGATTGTAGGCAGCATGGCAGTTTCGTAGTAGCCAACCAGGACGAGGTCGTCGGGACGGGCGTATGAGAGTCCGTGTTGCGGGATGGAGTCTCGGATTTGTTCATAGGCGGATTGTCCGACAAGAATCTTTGTCAGATGCTCAAACAGCAGGCTGCCCTCGTTGTCGGGGTCTTTGTGGTCGGGCAGGAGCGGAAACGCACCGATGTTGACCGTTTCGATGCTTTTGAAGAAGTAGCGGTTGCGCACGGCTTCATCGTCGCCTCTGCCGGGAAACAGTATGTAGCCTCCGATAATTTCTTTTGCCGAGTGGAGGCGTACGTTTTCCACCTTGTTGCCATAATAGATGGCATCGCGGTAGCGGTGCATCTGGTTGATGGCGTCGCTCGGTGGATAGTCGGCGGCACGGAGTGCGTTGATTTCATCTTTGTCTTCTTTCGAGAATTCGTTGTCGTCACACACCCGATACTTTGCGTCGAAGAGGTAGGTGAGCTCGAAACCGTCGGGCTTGCGTATGGTGAGCACTATGTCGGGGCGGTTGTCGGTGGTGGCTGTGTGCACGTCGCCGCTGGTGCGGTTGTAGGTGTGCTGATAGTGCAGCCTGATCTCGTCCTCGTTTTTGCGGTAGTATACGGTATGCTCTTGGCTGTTGTCGGTGAACGGCTCGATCATCGGCATCGGATTCTCAACGATTTCATCATTGTTGCCGAAGTGCAGACTCAGAATTTTTGCCACCATTTGGCGCATCTTCAGGAAGCACCACAGTTCATAGAGTTCCCATATTGGACGGGTTCCGATTTGTGTGCTGCCGTTGAAAAGCTCGATGCCTTTCTGAAGCATAATCCAGTAGCGGTACACCTGCGAGTAGCCGGTGCGCTTCTGCAGCACCAGGCTCTCGGTGCGCAGAGGTTCGGCTTTGAACCGGCGCAGCAGCGGTGATTGGGAGAGTTTGCGCAGTTTTATAGCATACTCGTCGAGCGTATTCAGTTCCGAGTCAGTGATTTCATTGCCGTGATTGCGGATGTGGTCAAACACCTTGGCGAGTCGGCGGCTGATGCGTTCAAGCGAGAATTTTACGAAGCGGTTTTCTGCGGTGTCGCAGGTGTTTATGGTAGCTTCGTGGCGGAAATAGTCGCGGCCGAGAGTGCCGCGGTTTTCGCTTTGCGCATATTTCTGAGCCATTGCCGGAGTCCAGCGCTTTATGCGGTCGGCATGGCTGTAGTGCACCTCTTTCGTTTCCCGCAGATGCGGACGTGTGACGATATAGGTGACGGCTTTGATATAATTGTCGATCACCTGTCGGAAAATCGACAGCCAAATCACGTCGTTGTCTGTGCGGCCGCCTTTGTCGAGGCTTTGCACGGTCTTGGTGAGATACTGGAATACGATTTCGTTGTATTCGCGGTTTATGTCGTTGAGGATGTGCAGATAGTCGTCCTTTGTGTCGAGTTTGGGTGAAACCACGCGAAACGCGAACGTGTCGGTGCGCTCTGCCATACCCACGGGCTTGTATCGGTAGGAGAGCTCAAAGATGCCGGGTTCGTTGAGAAACGACAGCGGCGCGGTGAGCACCCACTTGTTGTCGCCCACGCTGATTGCTGTGAAAAGGTCGCTCACTTCTTTGAGCTTATGCACCACGCGAGGCTCCGATTCGATGTCGCAGAGGTAGATGTTCACGTTGTAGACCGCCGTCTCGTAGAAGACGGGCGGCAGGTTGTCCCATTGCATGGTGGCCTCTTCCCCTGCGTCGGTAAGCCGGTGGCTCTGAGATGGAAGGGCGATGGCAAGTCGGCCGGCAAGCGACGAGCGGTAGCTGCAATATCTTGACGCGTTTTCACCAACGCGCGCGCTGAACCTTCGCCAGCAGTTTGCTGTGTCGGCGGCGGTGCTTGCCTGGATGGACACTTTGCCGTCTGCGCTTTGGAAAGAGAGTACTGCCATGGCTTCTGCTTTTTACGGCCAGAAACAGGTGAAGTGTGCCTGTGGCAGACGCTCCTGCATCTCGGCGATTTTCCTGCTTGCCTGCGGATAGTTTTCCGTAAACTGGGCAAGCGCTTTGAGAGGCTTGTCGAGCAGGTCTTCGTCGCCCTCGATGCGTGGCAGCACTTTCATCATCAGTATGGCATCCATTGCCTGTGTCAGCAATGCCTCGGCTGCCTCGTCGGGGTTCTCTTCGCGGAGCGAGAAGAAATAGAGTATCAGCTCGTTCTGCACGCGGTATGCTATTTTAAACGGAGTGCCGTTAAGCGCGGAGTTGAGCGAATGGAGCAGCCCGGGGACGTTCTCTTTTAAGTAGGCGGCATCCTCTGCACTGAGTATCGACAACGCTTCGGAGGCTTGCACCACTTTGGGCAGAAACAGTTCTTTCGGCTGTGGATTGTCGTAATAGTGCAGGGCGTCGCCTCCCTCAAAGAAGTTTTTAAACGGCGTTTCTGCGTCTTCAATGTTCATCTCGATTGTCATTGCGCGGTCAATCACCTTGCGTGAGAACTGGTGTGTGGTCTCGTCCATATTCACTGTGCCTACAACAATCAAGTTGCTCGGCAGGCGGAGACCGTCATTTTTCAATCGGTCGTAGACCGTTTTGTATGTTTCGGCGTCGGTGATGTCCAAATCGCGGTGCAGCTGGTCGGCATATTTGCTGAAGATGTCCGCTTTAATGAGCGGCTCGCTTGTGATGGTGCCGTCGGAAAGGAGCTTGCGGCTCTCAAGTACGCTTAGAAATTCGGCAAAGTATTGCTCCACCGGCGCAAGGTTCATCTCGTCCATACACACGAAAAACGGTACGTCGGGATAGCGCATAGCCTTGACAAGAAAGCGCACAAACGGAGTCACAGCATAGTGCGGACCGCCAATCTCGCTTTCGTAGCCGAGCAGCTCGCTGCTGTCGTGCCAGTTGGGCTTCACCTCTATCAGCTCATAGTTGCCCGGAGCGGTCTTGTCGCTGCGCAATGCCGGTATATCCGGACAACTTTCAAAAGCCATCTGCTTCACAATCCGGCTTTTTCCCGTTCCCGATATTCCCGCCAACAACAAAAACGGCTTCGTCCGCATGGCGGTAAGTAAGTCCTCATAATTCGTGGCATTATCTTCTGCTGTCGATAATGTTTTTGTTGGATTAAAATTGAAATCTTCATAAAAGCAAACGCCATATTTGCGTTCTTTAATGACTTTATAGAGATTTCGCATTTTTGAAAGCTCGACAGTATAACTTTCTGGGATTTTGCTCAAAGTGCAAAGGTCTTTAAGCTTAACATTAAAGAGGTATGAACCATATTTTAGACCAAATAAATGTAAGCCGACATAACTTAAGTCATTGTACATATCAGACAGAATCTTAGCGAGCTCTTCTATTGTATACGATTCTTTTAGTGATCGAATTATCGCATAATTTACTGTCGTAGATTTTTGGGCATCTATAGGATGTGAGAATTCGTCCTTTAATAAATTTAAAGCATCATTATGCTCTGCGAGAAATTTGCAAAGTTCTGCAACAAAACCTTGTGAAGCATTAACCAAATGGGCAAGGGAAAGAATTGGGGAAACGAAAAAATCATTACGGTCAATTGATTTCCCTCCTCCCCACCATGAATAATCAGAAATGAATTTTACTAACCATTCTCGGTCAGAACCATTGTAGTTTACGTTATCAAATAGTTTGTTAGCGTCATCTTCTTTATCAACTACATCACGAAGTGTGTTTTTTGCAATTTCAAGGGAGTCAAGCTTAAGAATGTCAAAAACTTTCTGCTTATATGATATTATCATATTATAGTAATTGGTCATATACGCTGCGATATAGAACCATTGATTTGGGAAAATGATATTTAACCCAGGAGTGCGCTCTACAAGGACGCATGTATAGTTTTGGTAATCTAAACGAGTGCCATCAAAACTTGGAACAGCCTCTTTAAATGAGGCTGGGAGTGTACGTTCTGTGGTGAAAATACTTGAGTTAAAGCCCTCTCGAGTCTTTAGCATTAAATCATGTAAATTGATTAATTCCATAATATCAGCTTAAAAGTTGTTTGACAATTTCAAGAGCAAGCCTTTTCACAACAGGTACAGCCACGCTATTCCCAAATTGCCGATAGGCTTCTTTTGAAGATACTACAATTTTAAAAGGTATGTTATCAGGGGTGTTAAGTGACTTCTCTGGATTTTGCCACCCAGCACCTTCGATATTATAGCCCTGTAAACGTCCAGCTTCTACAGGGGTAAGGCGACGAGGATTTAGGCCTTTGTCGCTTTGGTCGATAAGAATCTCGCTGCCATCTTTCCAATAGCGGGCAGAAATTGTACTACTATATATGCTGTCTGCTTTGAATAAACTATATCCAAAGCCTTTTCCTGCAAGACGATTTCTCTCCTTTCTGTTTTGATGTCCAATCCACATTCTATCACTAATTGTGTATTTTGGGTCACGAGAACTATCAGGCTCAAAAACATCACCGACGTGTGTCTCTATACAATTCTTAACTAATTTTTTCTTGTCAAAAATTGATGCGCCAGATTTGTCTATGCCAAGAGGAAAACAGAAAGATTTAGCATTGATTATTTGTTTATACCAGGCAATGATGAATAGACGTTCCCTGTTTTGGGGAACGCCAAAGTATTTAGCGTTAACGACTTCGTAAGAGTAGCTATAACCAAGCTCTTCAAGAGTTGCAAGGATTACTTGTAATGTTTGTCCTTTATCATGATTCTTCAAGCCCTTAACATTTTCCAAGAAAAGAATTCTTGGTGGATTTCCTGTTTCGATTTTATGCTTTATAATATTCGCTATATTAAAAAACAAAGTGCCTCTTGTGTCTTCAAAACCTTTTCGGAGGCCTGCAATTGAAAACGGTTGGCAAGGAAAACCACCGCAGCAAATGTCAAAATCTGGAATGTCTTGAGGGTCAGCTATCGTTATATCTTCATTAAAAAAACGATAATTGTTAACAAACAAATCGGGAGAAATATTTTTATAATTAGCTTCGTATGAAATGCGAGCGTTTTTATCACATTCGCTGGCAAATACGCATTTCATACCTACTGAATGGAGTGCTTGATGAAATCCGCCGATTCCGGCAAACAAGTCAATGAAAGTATACATTTTAGGCTTTCATTTTTATTGTTTGTTGATGTACATTGTTGTGTGATAGAAAGTTATCGTTTATTCTGCTCATCTGTGCCGTTTCTTAGTTAGAAACCGACAGGTGAGACACAGACAGAAAGTGCTGATTTACAGCATGTAATAGAAAAATCAAGGCTTAATTGCATGCGGTTTTGGTCGAATAGTCAAGGAGTGGATGCGTGATGGCAAATGCGTGTTTTTGCCATGGTCGGGAGTGAGGTTTCTGTTGTTGTAAAGCAATGTATCAGCAACAAAGAGCGTGGTTGACAGTCGGTTAGCCCCTATGGTATGTGCTTGGCAAATTGTGCAGATTTCGTTCGGGAAACCCTTTGTATTTGTGAGTTTTTTATCTTAACTTTGCCGTTTAAAGTAACAGTTCTAACTAAGAAACGGCACAGCCGTGTGCTTCTCGGTATTCACTGAGGGTTTTCTCTGACAAAAAATGTTTTTATTGGGTGCTTCTCTGGGGCAGTAGCGCATCTTCGAAGCGCGTAGCGGCGCGAGTCTCCCGTCTGCTTGATATGATGTCGGTGATGGCTGAGCGTCAGCGGCGATGCTCCGCAGCGCATAGAGCCGATGCGAGCAACCCCCGACGCTGTCGGGGGTTAACTGAATACGTGACCGCTTCCGCGGTCATCCGCCCAGCTTGGCGCGGTGCAGCTGGAGTGTGCGATCTATGATGCGAAGCTGTCGATGATGGGCGCTGATGCCGCGGAGCTGTGATGGGGGAGAGAGCAGGGATGCGGAGCTGTCGATGATGGGCGCGGATGCTGCGGAGATGTGATGTGAGAGAGTGCAGGGATACTGTTATGGAAGTCCGCAACGCGGAGTCGCTTTCAGTTAACCCCGGACCGCGTCCGGGGCTTGGAAGAAGTAGCGGTCTGCACCGCGACGCGGTGCCGCTGGCGCAACGAGGTGATGGCAGGTGCTTCAGTGGTGATGCTCCGCAACGCATAGAGCCGATGCGATCAACCCCCGACGCTGTCGGGGGTTAACTGAATACGTGACCGCTTCCGCGGTCATCCGCCCAGCCTGGTGCGGTGCAGCTGAAGTGCACAAAAAAACAGCCGCCACGAGCGAATCGTGACGGCTGTTATGCAGTAATATCCTTGCTTATTTCTTGGCAGGAGTTGTTGCTGGAGTTGTAGCCGGAGTTGCCGGAGCGTCCTTGAGGTTGAGTTTCGCCTTAACCAAAGGAGTCACATCGTTGGCAGTCGGGTTTTTGTAGATCACCTGAGAGTCCTCGAGGATGTATGTGTAACCGTTCTCGTCGCCAACAGCTTTGATGGCAGTGTTGATTTTCTCATAGATAGGAGCCATGAGTTTCTGCTGCTGCTGTTGGATATCCTGGTTTGCAACCTGCTCGAAAGTCTGGATTTTCTGACCGAGTTCGTTCAGTTCCTGCTCGCGGCGCTGTTTGATAGTCTCTGGGGTATCTTTCGCCAAAGCTTGGTATTCCTGAAGTTTCTTGTTGAATTCTTCCTGAAGGGCTTTGTATTCAGTTTGATATTTCTTGTTGACTTCTTCAAGCGAAGCCTGTGCGGTTTTGAGTTCAGGCATAAGGGTGAATACTTCCTGAGTGTCGACAGTTCCGATTTTCACCTCAGCGAAGAGGCACATTGGGGCAGCCACCATGACTGCGAGTAATAATTTTTTTAGCATTTGTATTTAATGTTTGATTTGTTAATTCATTTTTGCTGATGCAAAAGTAGTAAATTATTTTGAATAACCTAACTTTGCGAGCACATCATTGCTCACGTCGATGCGTGGAGAAGCGAAAATGATGCCCGCCGACGACGCGCGGTCGAAAATCGCCTGGTAGCCCTTCTCTTCCGAGAGCTTTTTGATGGCTTCATAGATGTCGTTCTGGATTGGCTCCATCAGCGACTGGCGTTTTTTGTAGAGTTCGCCCTGCGGACCGAAGTACTTTGCCTGCAGTTCGGCGGCTTCTTTTTCTTTAGCCACCACTTCCTCTTCTTTCTTTTTCTTTTGCTCGTCGGTCAGAAACACCATGTCGCTCTGGTAGTTCTTGTAGAGCGTCTCGGCTTCTTTCGACTTAGCCTCCACTTCTTTCTGCCAGCGCAGCGACACCTGGTTGAGCTGCTCGTTGGCCATCTCGTATTGCGGGATGTTTTTGAGGATATATTCCATGTCTACGAGCGCATATTTCTGCGCGTGTGCGGCAATTGAGAATATCGCTACGATTGCTGCTGTGATAAAAAATCGTTTCATAGTCGTTTTGGTTTTTGTGTATGTTTTGTATGACAATGAAATTTGCTGTGGGTTTATTCGTGAAAGGATATTTACGCCTTTTTTAGAATTCTTGACCGAGGATGAAGTGGAAGTGGCTTCCGCCTTTCTCGCCAAACACCTTGTCGAAACCGTATGCCCAGTCGATACCCATCATACCGATCATCGGCAGATAGATGCGCACACCGGCTCCGGCGGAACGCTTGAGGTTGAACGGCGACACGTCCTTCACGTCGGTCCATGCGTTTCCGCCTTCAAGGAAGGCGAGACCGTAGATTGTGGTGCTTGGCTGCAGCATGAACGGGAAGTGGAGTTCGGCGGTGAAACGCGTGTAAGCGTAGCCGTCGCCCGAGCGCCATGGGGTGAACACACCGTTGTCATATCCACGGAGGGCGATTGTCTCCTGTGCGTAGCCGTATGAACCCGACATACCGTCGCCTCCGACGTAGAATGTCTCAAACGGTGATTTCAGATATTTGTTGTAGCTGCCGAGCAAACCGATTTCGGCGCGTGTCATCAACACGAGAGTCCATTTGCTGTTGGGGTCGGACAGCGGAGTGTAGGTGCGGGCCTTGAATTTAAGTTTCCAGTATTCAATCCATTTATACATCTCCTGTGTCGCAGCGGTTGCTTTCGCAGTCTGGTTTGCGTTGGACATCGCGTTGGTTCCGATGCCGCTGTCTTTGTAGAGCTGTTCCCAGTTCTTGTTGCGGAACAACGATACCGGCGGCGTGATGTTCAGGTCGAGCGAGAAGTTGGATCCGGTACGTGTGTAGATAGGGTTGTCGATACTGTTGCGCGCCAGCGACAAGCCGAGCACGAATGCGTTCGATGTGCCGTTGCGCATATAGTAGAGGTAGTCCCAGTTTTTCAGCTTATACCAGTTGAAGCCCAGCGAGGCTGTGAATGTGAAGTAGTTGTCGGGCCAGTTCAGACGCTTTCCGAAGCCCACCGTGATACCTGCCATCTGGAGGTATTTGTCGGGGTCGTATGCGTTCTGATATTGCTGCTGGTAGTAGTCGCTGTAGCTTGAGCCGTAGTAGCTTCCGTAGATGCTGCTTGTGCCGAAACCGTATGGGCTGGTGTAGCTGTTGCGATCGTAGAAGTTTGAGTTGACACCTGTCTGACGTGAGTAGTAGCCCGAAACGGAGAGCGAGTTAGGTCGCTTTCCGCCAAACCACGGGTCGAGGAACGACAGGCTGTATGCCTGATAGTATTTCGCATTGGTTTGTGCGCTGATGGTGAACGTCTGACCTTCGCCCTGCGGAATTATGCCTTTGTAGGAGCTTGGCTTGAGCAGGTTCTTTATTGAGAAGTTGGTGAATTTGAGCGACACCTTGCCGATGATACCCGTCTGTCCCCAACCTGCCGAAAGCTCGATTTGGTCGTTGTTTTTCGACTGCAGGTTGAAAATCAGGTCAACCGTACCGTTGTCGGGGTTAGGCTCCGGCTTGATGTCCATATTCTCCGGGTCGAAGTGTCCGGTCTGGGCAATCTCGCGGGCGGAGCGCATAAGGTCTTCCTTAGAGAAGAGTTCGCCCGGGCGCACACGCAGCTCGCGGCGTATCACCTTCTCATACAGGCGGTCGTTGCCGTTGATCACGATGTTGTTGATGCGAGCCTGCGGACCCTCGATCACCCTCATCTCGAGCGCAACGCTGTCGCCCTCGATTTTCGACTCGATAGGCACGAGCTGGAAGAAGAGGTATCCGTTGTTCATATACAGGTTGGCAACGGCGTCGTCGTCCTCAAGGGTGCGCTTGTTGAGCAGTTTCTGGTTGTACACATCGCCGGCTTTCATTCCGAGGATTGCGTCGAGAGTCGACGACGGGTAGATGGTGTTGCCCGCCCACGAAATGTTGGAGATATAGTATTTCTGACCCTCCTCGATGTCGATATGCACGTCGACAAGGTTGTCTTTGTAAGCCGACACGCTGTCGCTCAGGATTTTGGCGTCGCGGTAGCCAAGTTCGTTGTATTTCTGGATGATGAGTCCGAGGTCGGTTTCGTAGTCCTTTTCCACGAATTTTTTCTGGCGGAAAAGATTCAAGAGTTTCGACTTCTCGTTGGTTTTCTTCATTGTGCGTTGGATTTTGTTGTCCGACAGCACGTCATTGCCGTTGATATATATTTTGTGGACTTTCACCTTTTCGTTTTTGTCGATGTTGATGTCCACAATCATCTCGTTCTCCTTGCTGAGGTCGGGCGACTGCGTGATGTCGACATCCACGTTTCCGAAGCCTTTCTGCTTGAAGTAGGCGGAAATGATTTCTTTTGCGCGTTGCATGATGTTCTGCGTGATTTGGTTGCCTGGATTCAGGTTCAGCCGTTGCTGCAGCTCCTCGCGCTCGTTTTTCTTCACACCGTGATAGTTTATCTGCGAGATGCGCGGTTGCTGGCGCAGGTCGAACAACAGCCAAGCCTTGTCGCCGCACACTTTTTCTACTTTTATCTGGATTTTAGAGAACAGACCCTGTCGCCAGAATCGTTTTGCGGCGCTTGTGATGGCGTCGCCCGGGATTTCCACAACGTCGCCCACCGACAGACCGGAGTATCCTATGACGATATAGTCCTCATAGTTCTGGAGTCCGCTGACCCGGATTCCCGCGATTTCATATTTTTTCGGCATTCCGGTGAAAAACATCGGAGGATTGTAGATTGTGTCTGTAGGCTCCGTGGCTTTGACCTCAGGAATCATCACAGTGGCCAACAGCGCCAAGGCTATAAGGAGTTTGGATCTCATATCTTTGAAAAGTAGTTTCATCTATATCGTAGTATAATCTATTTTTGTTCGTTCACTTGTTCGCTTGTCTTTCCGAATCGCCGTTCGCGGCTCTGGTAGCGCAGGATTGCATCGCAGAAGTCCTCTTTCGTATAGTCGGGCCAGAATGTGTCGGTGAAAATCAGCTCGGAGTATGCAATCTGCCACAGCAGGTAGTTGCTCACACGGCAGTCGCCGCCGGTGCGTATCATCAGGTCGGGGTCGGGGATGCCTGCCGTTGCCAGATGGCTGCTTATTGTAGTCTCGTCGATGCTGTCGGCGTCAATCTTGCCTTCCGCCGCCTCTGCCGCAATGCGCTTCACGGCGTCGGTGATTTCCCACCGCGACGAGTAGCTGATGGCGAGCACCATCCACATTCCCGTGCAGCTGGCTGTCGTTTCCTCACACCGGCGCAGCCGGTCGAGAGCATAGTCGGGCACGGTTTTCGTGTCGCCGATAATCTTCAGGCGCACGTTGTTGCGCACGAGGTCGGGAGTTTCCCGCTCAATTGCAATCGAAATAAGGTGCATCAGCGCGTCTACTTCCTCTTGCGGACGGTTCCAGTTCTCGGTAGAGAACGTGTAGAGCGTGAGGTATTTCACACCCAGGTCGGACGCTATTTCCGTGATGCGGCGCACGGCGTTTACCCCCTCCACATGTCCCATCGACCTGTCGAGGCCGCGCGTTTTTGCCCAACGCCCGTTGCCGTCCATGATTACGGCCACGTGTGCAGGCAGCGGCTTTTGCCCTATTTCTTGTATTTTGCTTTCTAACGACATTCTGTAAAATCATTTATTTGACATAGTGGCAAATCTTGCAGATTTCTCCGAACTCATACGAGATGCTGAGCATCAGAGTGGGACACCAGTCATTGTTTTTTAAAACACCGCTCTCCACGCCGTACAGGTCTTTCAGCCCGTCCACGCCGTCGCCGAGCATCATCCTTGCCCGCATCTCGAGGGCGAGGTTGAGGCGTCGGTTGATTTTATATTTTGCGCCGAAACTGATAGGTATGTTCGGCACGAAATTCTTGCTTGTCGAGTAAGTAGCCCCCAGTCCCAACGACAGGTATGGGGATATGCGCTTCAGCTTCCGGTAGTCGTCGTTCATTCCGAAGTTCAGAAAGTTGAATTCGAAAGCCACGCCGAGGTCGAAATACGTGTGGTTGAACTCATAATGCGCGTTGTCGGGAAACTTGTTGGCGAAATCGTCGGAGTTTCCGCTGATGCTTGCCACCGTAAAATCGGCTTTCACGGCGAAGCGCTTGTTGATGAGATACCTGAACAGTGCGTTCCCGGCAAAACCGGGATGCTTGAGCACGTTGCTTTGGTTCACGTCGCCAAGATAGCCGCTGATGCCGCCTCCGATACCTGCCTCATAGCGGTATTCCTGGGCTGTCACCGAAACGGAAATGAGCAACGCTGCCAGCAGCGTTGCTATCCGTAGCGTGTATGTCTTGACGATGCTCATTCTAAACTATCGGTTTGAATGTCAGACGGTTCACGACGCCTTTCCATATGCTGTTCTGCACCATGCCGTTGTTGCCGTATCCGCCGAACACATAAATATATGGGCAGTCCCAATTTGTCACGGGTTTGGCTGCGCGTGTCGCCGCCGGACTGTCGACGGTGAGCCACACCGGCAGACGCCGCGGGCTGATTGCCTGCCATACCGATGCCGCACGCGTTTCTGCCTCAAGGGTGCTTGTCGACACGAACGCCTGCGCTCCGTAGAAGTCGGGCATATAGTCGGGCAGTTGCAGCAGGTCATCGCCGAGCTTCCAGTCCAGACCATTATTGTATGAGATGTATACCTTCTTGCTGATCACGCCGTTTGCCGTGCGTCCGCCGATGGCGAGTAGCACGGGATATTTGTCGTAGTCACCGCTTGCGACGCGTTGGAAATAGTAGTAAGGCACGAGGGTGATGCCTGTAAGCTTCGGCAGCTGTCTGTTGCCTGTCGAAGCCCAGTTCTTGCCGTCGTATCCCCAAGTGGCTCCGGTGTAGTTTCCGTCGGCCATCTCGCCGCCAACCATGAAGAGCATCTCCGACGTTCCCCAGTCGCTGTTGTATTTAAACGCCTGTGAGAATCCTTTTACAGGAAATTCCTTAGGCGCGGCGGTTTTTGTCTCAGTGCCGTTGTCGGTCAGAGCGACGGTGAAATATCCGGATTCGCTTGCTGCGACAGCGAGAAGCGTGTCGCCGTAGCCGGCAATCAGCGAGGAGTATTTGTTGCCGGTGGCGGTCCAGTTGATGCCGCCGTCGGTCGATTTGTGCAGATTTCCGTTGGCATCGAGCACAAACAGCGCCTTGTCGGTAGCCGTGAGGCTGTTTACGTCGGGCTTGAAGGTGAATGCCACGGTTTGCTTGTTCCAGTTGTTTGTGGCGATGTCGGTTGTCGACGACATCGTGTAATTTCCGTTTTCAGCCACGAGGCAGTATGTGGTGCCGCCGCATGCCACGGCTTTTGCCGTTTCGGGGTCGGTAAGCGCGCCCGGCAGGTTGCGTCGCGACATCTTGTTCCAATAAAGCGAGTCGCTCTCCAGATTGTGCACGTTCACTTGCAGCAGATACTGCTTTGTCGAAATGCCGTCGGCGGCTTTCACAGTCAGCGTTACGCGTCCGGTGAAGTCGATGCTGTCGGTTGCCGATGCGCTGTAGGTGTAGGTGGTGTCCTTCATCGTTGTGGCTCCAGTGATGGAGATTTCGCCCACCGATGTGCTTGATGCCAGCGAGATGCTCGCCACGAGGCGTGTGATGTCGGTGCCTTTCGGCAGCGAGTCGGGATTGTAGATCAAACGACGGTTCACGTCGATGGTGAAAGGAATCGAGTCGAGCAACGTCATTACAGAGTCGTTCTTCTGCAGTCTGAAGTTAGAAACCAGAGTGTTGGCAGAAACGACTGTTGGCTCATTGTCGCCGTTGCCTGATGAATTGCATGATGCCGAAACAATCAGCGTCAACGCTGTCAGGATGGCATATATCGGAATTAATTTTCTCATCTATGTAACTTTATTTAAAGTGCAAATTTATAACTATTTTGTCAATGACTGTATAGAAAATGTGTTAAACAGTCAAACAAAACCAAAAAACTTATCGTATAATGTTGAATATTAAACGATTCTCGATGCGTTGCACTTTCATGCGCCCTTGGGGCATAGGGGCTGATTCAACTCCGCCTCCTAAAATTGCGTCGGAGCGTTCCACTCTCGCTTCGTCCCAGATGCCGCTGTCGAGAAACGCGCGGTGGAGCGACGGGCCGCCTTCAACGAGCAGCGACGTGACACCGCGGCGGTAGAGGTCGGCGAGTGTGTCGGCAATCGACTCCGGCAGACACGCCTCTTCCACGCCCTCGCCGGTGTTTGGCAGAGTGTGTCCGCTTGAAGAGTAGAGGAGGGTGCGGTTGCCGTCGCTGAAAATCTGTCGGTCGGCGAGGTCGGAGCAGCTGTTGTGGCTCATCACCACGCGCAGCGGTTTCCGTCCTGTCCACAGGCGAGGCAGCAGCGACGGGTTGTCGCGGCGCACGGTGTTGGCTCCAACCATTATGGCGTCATATCCGGTGCGCTCGCGGTGCATCAGCGTCATTGTCGTTGGCGATGAAATCACGGCTTTTTCCTGGCTGCCGTCGCTGTCGACGAAGCGGTCGGCCGACTCTGCCCATTTCAGCGTCACATAAGGGCGGTGGTGAGTGTGGGCGGTCATGAATTTGCGGTTGATCCATTGGCATTGGCGTTCAAGCACTCCGGTGGTCACATCCACTCCGGCTTCGCGCAGCATTTTGATGCCGCGTCCGCTCACTTCCTTGAACGGGTCGAGGCAGCCCACCACGACGCGGGGAATGCCGGTGTCGATGATCAGTTTGCTGCAAGGCGGAGTCTTTCCGTAGTGCGAGCAAGGCTCAAGCGTGACGTAGATGGTGCTTTGCCGCAGCAGCCGTCTGTCGGCCTCGGCGACAGAGGCGATTGCGTTGACCTCGGCGTGCGCGTGACCCCATTGGCGGTGGAAACCTTCGCCGATGATGCGTCCGTCAGCCACCACCACGGCGCCCACCATCGGGTTGGGCGACACGCGTCCGAATCCGTTTTTTGCCAGCTGAAGCGCGCGGCTCATATATGTTTCGTCAATATTCATAAGAATTTAATACCTTTGTACAAGTGAAAAAATCGATTGTAGACATGCACGACCAAGTTTTAAGTCAGACTATAGCAAATATCCGCCATCGCCTTTCCGACAAATATGCGAAAGGGGAGATCGACGCCTTTGTCAGAATCATATTCCGTCAACTGATGCGCTACGAGCCTGTCGACATTTTGCTCCACAAAGATAGTGTTTTGTCGGGGTTTATCGTTGGAAAAATTGATAAAGTAGTGGATGAACTGCTGAAAAATCGACCAATTCAGTATATTTTCGGACAAACGTATTTCTGCGGACATACATTTAAGGTGGATGAGTCAACGCTTATTCCGCGTCCGGAAACCGAGGAACTCGTTGACTGGATTGTTGATGACAACAAGAGGGCCGACCTGCGGGTGCTTGACTGCGGCACTGGAAGCGGATGCATAGCCGTGTCGCTTGCGCTGGCATTGAAGTTTGCCGTGGTCGACGCCATCGACATCTCCGACGGCGCGCTAAGCGTGGCGCGTTCCAATGCCGAGGCGCTGAAGGCTGATGTGGCGTTTGCAAAGCGCGACATCCTTACGCTCTCGGGCGATGCGTGCCGCTACGACATCATTGTGAGCAATCCGCCGTATATCGCCGACTCCGAGAGGACGGCGATGGAGCCTAATGTGCTCGACTATGAGCCTGCCACGGCGCTGTTTGTGCCTGATGCCGACCCGTTGCGCTTCTATCGCGCCATTGCCCGCTACGGACTTGGGGCTTTGCGGCAGAACGGACGGCTGTATTTTGAAATCAACAGCCGTTTTTCGGCAGAGATGCGTCAGATGCTTGAAGCGATGGGATATGTCGATGTGGAGGTGCGTCCCGACATCAGCCGTCGCCCGCGTTTTGTGCGTGCCGTGAAAGGAGGTGACCGATGGTGAAGCGGCAGCTGACCTACGAGTCGGCTCTCGCCAGGGCTGCGTCGCTCTGCTCGCGTGGCGAGCATGCTGAGGCGGAGATGCGCCGCAAACTGCGTCAGTGGGGCGCGGAGACGGGCGATGCCGACAGGGTGGTGGAATGGCTTGTCGACAACGGGTTTATCGATAACAGCCGCTATGCCCATGCGTTTGTCTACGACAAGTCGCGCTTCGACCTTTGGGGACGGGTGAAGATACGCCACCAGTTGCGGCTAAACGGTGTGGCTGGTGATGTGGTTGAGGAGGCGATGGCTGAAATCGATGAGGATGAGTATGTGGCGAATTTGCGCACGCTGCTTGCGGCGAAAAGTCGCACTCTGACGGTTGCCGACCCTTACAAGCGCAAGGCGTCGCTGATGCGCTATGGCGCGTCGCGAGGCTACGAGCCGTCGCTTGTGCTGAAGGTGATGGGGAAGATTGTCGACGGTGCTGAAGATTTTTGTGACGATGGGATTGAAGAGGCTGATTGACAGTGTTGCCGAGGTGTTTTACCCTCGGTTGTGTCCTGTGTGTGGAGAGAGGCTGGTCGCCGGCGAGCGGTCGGTGTGTCTGTCATGTCTGGCGGTGATGCCGCGTGTGGGGATTGCTCAGGGTGGCTGTCCGGAGGTGGAGCGTTTGCTGCTCGGCAGCAGGCTTGTTGAGCGTGCGGTGTCGATGTTTGAGTATCATCGCGCCAGCCCTTACGCTGAGATTCTAAAAGATGCCAAATACCGCAACAGTCCGCGGATTGTCTACGACATGGCGCGCTTGTTTGCATGCGAGCTGCTGCCTGGCGGATTTTTCGACGGCGTGGACATGGTTGTGCCTGTGCCACTCCACAGCAGCAAGCTTGCACGCCGTGGCTACAATCAAAGTGCGTATATAGCATCGGGGGTTGCGGCGGCTACGGGCATACGGATGGTGGAGGCGCTTGCTGCCGTAAAGCGTCACTCCACGCAGACGCATCGAAGCGTTGCCGACCGCCATGCCAATGTGGCTGGGGTGTTTGTGGCGAAGCCGGAGGTGTGGGAAAAGCATGTGCTGCTTGTCGACGATGTGATAACAACGGGATCTACGGTGATTGCTTGCTGCGATGCGTTGCAGGTTGCCGGTGCTGCCTCGGCGCGTGTGCTGTCGCTTGGCTTTGCCGGCGGAATGTAGAGGTCGTTTCAAAAAATAGGCTGCGGCTTGCACGGTTTTTCACTCGCCTTGCACTATCTTTTGATAAGATAGGCTGCGGCTCGGAAATGCAAAATCAAATAAATTTGTTTTGCGCTTCGCTCGCCTTGCACTATCTTTGCAGTCGGTAAAAAAGAAAATAATTAACTAAACAATAAGAATATGAAGAAATTTTACACATTGTTATTGATGGTTTTTGCCGTGGCTATGGGCGTGTCGGCACAAACTTACTACAACGGGAAATTGGACGTTGAAATGTTGAGCGAGAAGATTGCCGACGGTATGGATGCTCGTGTGTCTTTGTCGGAGTCGGCTGATGGCACTTATGTGTTTAAGTTGCCTGATTTCCGCATCACAATCAATGAAACGGAACTGCCTTGTGGCGACATCGTGGTTGAGGGCGTGACACGCAAGGATGGTAAGTTGTCAGGTTCGGTCAACGACTTGAGCCTCGCGATGGGGCAGATTCACGCAAAGGTCGACTTGGTGGGCACTGAGACTGCCGAGGGTGCTATGGACTTGGCTATCACCGTTGGTTGGTATACTGATTATCCAGATGGTTTGAGTGCTACAATGCCTATCAACGTTACTTTCAAGGGTCAGAAATACGACAGCGTCGTTACAGAATATCCTGGTAAATTGGACGTTGAAATGTTAAGCGAGAAGATTGTCAGCGGTCAGGATGCGAAAGTTTATCTCCAGACAATCGACGAGGGCGTTTATATGTTCAAACTGCCTGATTTCCGCATCACAATCAATGAAACGGAGCTGCCATGTGGCGACATCGTGATTGAGGGCGTGACTCGCACCGCCAACGCTACTGGTTTTGATCTCGCAGGTTCGGTCAACGACTTGAGTCTTGCCGGAGGCGAAATCCACGCAAAGGTCGACTTGGCGGGCACAGAGACTGCCGAGGGAGCTATGGACTTGGCGATCACCGTTGGCTGGTATACTGATTATCCAGATGATTTGAGTGCTACAATGCCTATCAATGTTACTTTCAAGGGTCAGCGTGACGCTGGCGTGAATGTGGTTGAGGCAAGCGGCGCGGCAGTGCGTGGCGTAGAAGGCGCAATCGCTGTTGATGGCTTCGCAGGCTGCGTGAACGTCTATACAGTAGACGGCCGCTTGGCAGCGTCGGCACATGTTGATGGCGAGGCAACCATCACTGTGGCAGCCGGACTCTACGTGGTTCGTGCAGGCGAGAAAGCTGTGAAAGTGGTAGTGAAGTAAAAATCATTACAACATATTGATAATAGTGCACCCTGGCGGATTCCCGTCGGGGTGCGTTGTTTCTACTATACCGTAGTAGCGCATCTGCGACGCGCCTGCCATCACGCACTCCGTCGCCGACACGGCATCATGCAGACGGTAGATTCGCGCCAGCGTCGCCTATATCGTAGACGTGCACCACGGAGTGTGGTGGTAACGCATATCGGAAAGATGTGAGGGAGGAAGTCCGCAAGCGGACACGTTTTCAGTTAACCCCGGACTGCGTCCGGAGCTGGGAGGCTGGAGGGGTATGCACCGCAGCGCGGTGCCGCTGAGTGATGGGCGACATCGCTGCAAGGCGCGTCAGCAGAGGGTTTGGGGCAGACGACGCTGTTGGACAGATAAATAATTGCCGTAAAATAGTGTTGGTTAGCATAAAAGTTGTTACCTTTACACCGAATTTTCAATATTTGAGGAGCGTTAATGCGTATCTTTGCACGCTGAAATTCACTGGATTGCCGATAGAGGCGCATACCGTAGAGCATGGGATAAGGATGCGTTGCGAATGAGTATATTTGCATAATTGCTCGCGAGGGCAACAACAAAATAGGACGTTGAATTGTTTTAATCTCTGAGTGTTAAAAAATAGAATACAAACTAAAAACTGAAAATATGAAAAAATCATTTTTATTGAGCGGCGCTTTGCTCTTGAGCCTATCAGCTTTTATGGCTAATGCGCAGCAATTGCCTAATGTGGGCTTCGGCAGTTGGAAGACGACTTGCGGAAGCAGTCGCTCTGTCAATGAGAAAAAAGAGGTTGTTAGACCAGGTGTGGAGCCAGCAGAATGGAATGGTTCGAATGTTAATCAGACTGTTTTCGGGGTTAATAAACTAGAGCCGGGATTGGTTACGGAGCAAGAAGAAGGCGGCAATAAATATCTTCAGTTGAGGAATATGTATGTAGGAGCGTTAGGCATTGGCTCAAACGCTCCAGGTTTTATAAATTTTGGAACTCCTTGGGTTTATGCTACGTCACAAATTAAGAAGTGTGATGGAGGAACTTTTGGGGGACAATCTTTTACATATAAGCCGGATGCGATAAAAGGAAAATATAAGAGAGCCGATTCTGACGCTGAGGGCAAACCAATATCGAACAATGAAAGCTCGCATATAATTGTATATTTGTGGTATGGTACATATCAATCGTTTATTGGCTCTACAGATTTGAAAACAAAAGAAGAAAAGGAAAATGTGGACAGAGCAGTGCTTGGAAAAACAACAGGACCGATTAGTGGCAAGTTGGTGGCAAGTTGCGACAAGGCTTTTTCGTCTACAGCAAATAATGATTGGGAAACCATAGTTGTCCCATTGAATTATGAGGCAAATGCAGGAAATCCAGCAATGATGAATGTCATCATATCTGCTGGTGACTATTGGAATAGAAGTAAATTGTTAGATGGTACGACTCTTCTTGTCGACGATGTGGATTTTGTTTACTACTCAACATTGACATCGTTGAAGGCAGGAAGTAAGGCAATTGCATTGAAGGATGGCGTTTATAATTATACTGTTACAGGCAAGATGCCGACAAAGAAAGAGGTTGTTGCAACTTGCAAGAGCCAGTTTGCCGACGCGGCAGTGGCTGTAGATGCCGCCAACTATAAAGTCACCGTTACTGTAACCAATCAGGGCGGTAAGGATGTTGACGGCGCAACACAGCACGTCTACACATTGCAGTACACCGCTCCGGTGGTTAAGCAGTATGCTGGTATCTTGAATGTGGAAATGGGAGGAGAAGACGTAATTGCCAATGCTACACAAGAAGTGACAATCAGTTATTATAATGATAACACCTGCGACTTCTCTTTGCCTAATTTTATGTTTGCGAGAAATAATATTGGCAATATCGAAATACCGAATGTGAAGGTGTCTGAGGACGCTGCCGGCACAAAGACATTTACCGATGGAGAGGTTGAAGCAATGAAACTTGCGGACGGTGGCATCGTGGCACACGTGGTGCTCAATGGAGGAACAATTACATCTGCCGGTGTAATCAATATGCCGATTACCGTTGGATGGATGTCTGGATATCCAGATGACAAAACGGAACTGCCTATCAACGTGCTTTTCTCAAGCGACAAAAAAGTAGAAGTGACAGAGGCAGGCTACTTCTATGTGATTAAGGGCGATGACTACCAGCATCCATTGGTTGAGCATCAGACAACGATGCTGAAATCAGTCAAATACGGAGATATGAACGGATTTACTTATACCCTCTCTCTTGATGGCGTGAATGCCGGTGGCATCAACTTTGGCGATATGGCGGTTGCCGGACTTGACAATACGGACGAGCAGTATAGCGGAACGGATGCTTCGGTGGCTCTTGGCAATGGCAAGACAGCATCAGTAACTGTTGACGGAGGTAAGAATGCGACGACTGGCAAGTATGAGGTTAAATTCGCCACTACTGTCGACGGACAACTTTACAACATTGTGTTTACCACCGATGACGCTTCTTCTTCAGTCAACGACGTTGAGGCAAGCGGCGCAGCAGTGCGTGGCGCAGAAGGCGCAATCGTTGTAGAAGGCTTCGCAGGCCGCGTGAACGTCTACACAGTCGACGGCCGTTTGGCAGTGTCGGCACAGATTGACGGCGAGGCAACCATCACTGTGGCAGCCGGACTCTACGTGGTTCGCGCAGGCGAAAAAGCAGTGAAAGTGGTTGTGAAGTAACATTATCACAACATATAATAACAACGCACCCCGGCGGCAATACGTCGGGGTGCGTTGCGTTTTGCGGAGCCTGTCGGTTGTTATAGAAGTAAAAAAAATGTATATAACATAAAAAATGGCGATTTAAATGTTGATGCATATCCAAAATATCGTAACTTTGTGAGTACAAACCATCAATAAAATTGTATATGAAAAAACAATTACTTACTTTGGCTGTTTCCATGTGCGCCCTGTCGATGACGGCGGCTGAAACACCCCAAACATTCACTATCGACGGAAAGGACTACTCCTACAATTTGATTACAAGCAAGCAGGTAGGACCTGGTGTGGTCTACAACCGTATCCGCATTGCCGACTTCCCGTTGAACATCAACTACATGACAGTAGATTTGACAAACCCCTACAACCGTATCGAAACCCAACAGGCAAACGAGAAAACCGGTACGACAGAGAAACTTGCCGATGCCTACACCCGTATGCAGAAAGCCGGAAAGAAGCCAATCGGCGCTCAGAACGGCAACTTCTGGTGTGTGTCAGGTCAAGGCATTTACTCTCAGTTCGCCCTCGGCACATCGTTCAACGCATGTATGCGCAACGGTCAGATTGTGAATGAGACCAACTGCTACAATGACCAATGGGACGGCGGTCCTGCACGCACAGGTGTGGTAGGTATGGGATACGACAAAGACCTGCACATCGAGTCAATGTCGTGGAAAGGCTACATCTCGTCGCCACGCTTTGGCGCCGACCAGAAGCCGGAGTTCTATCTCGTCAACAAATTCTGCCGTTCAAATGGAGAAATGGCGCTTTACAACTCGTTCTACGGCACTACAAAGAAATTCCAGACAATCGAATATGTCAACGGTGCATGGACCACTGTCGACAACAAGACATGCGAGGTCTACCTCAAACTGAAAGACGGTCAGAAATGGACGTCGAACGGCGACATCGTGGCGACAGTGGGCGAAATCCGCACCAACACCACCGCCGGCACACTCGGCGACTACGACATCTGCATCGCAGGCTCTGGCTCTTACAAGACAATGCTCGAGCAGCTGCAGGTGGGCGACGAGGTGACGGTCAACTATGCATGGTACTCTGTTGCCACAAACCAGCCTATTACCCTTGAGCAGGCTATTGGCGGCAACGCCATGGTGATGGTTGGCGGCGAACTTACAGGACGCAACGAAGACGAGTCATACAACTCGCAGGTCTACAGCCGCTCGGCATACGGAAAGAGCCAGGACGGCAAGACTCTGTATATGTTTACAATCGACAAGTCGACCGACCCTGTGTACGGAGTATCGGCAGGCTGCAATACGTCGGTTATGTGTCAGATTCTCAAGCAGCTCGGCGCATGGGACGTGTGCAACGTCGACGCCGGCGGCTCTGCCCAGCTGATGGTGCAGGGAGCTGTTGTCAATAAAACGACCGAGGGCACACCGCGCGCCGTGGCAAACGGCTGGATGGTCTATTCAACCGCACCCGAAGAGGATGCCGCAACGATAACATCCATCGCATTCCTCGACCCGGCAATCCGCGTTCCGGTCTACTCATCCTGCAAACCGATTGTGCTCGGCTACAACAAATACGGCGAACTCATCAGTGAGAACGTCGAGGGCGTTACGTTTGCAATAGCTCCGGAATATGGCGAAGTGACAGACGAAGGCATCAACATCCTCGGAAAAGAGGGCGAAACCATGCTCACCGCAACCTACAACGGCATCAAAGTGGAAAAGGCTATCAATGTGATTTCAGCGGAGGTGGGCGCAAGAGTGCCGCAGCTGCTCAACGACGGCCGTGAATATCCTATCGAAGTTGTCTCGAAAGTGGGATTCGACTCGTTTGTAACCGACCCGTCACGTCTGGACTGGACAGTTGCCGATCCGGAAATCGTGAAGGTTGAAAACGGAGTGCTGAAAGGTTTAAAGAACGGCACAACAACCGTTACAGGCCGTCTGCAGACCGTTGAGACACAGGTGACAGCCACCGTTGAACTTCCGGAGGGCGAGACAATGGCAGCCATCAGCGAATATCCGGAGAAGTGGACAATGAATCAATTAGGCGGCACCGGCCTTGCCATCTCAGCGTATGAGCAGGGCTTGAAATTCGCCTACACAGGCAACGGCGTTGGCCGCGGCGCATACATACAGGGCGAAGCGTCGATACGCCTGTGGAGTATGCCTAAGGCATTGCGTTTCAGCGTAAACCCTGGCGATGCCACCGTGAAGCGTCTGTCGTTGACATTCACCAACGGAGCAGGCAAGACCTATCCGGCAGTCAACGTCACCACCGACGAGATGGCGAAAAACACCGTGTCCACGTTCGAGCTTCCGCTCGAGAGCGTGATAGACATCAACGACGTTTCAAACTATCCGTTGACCGTCAACGCAATCCGTCTGGATTTGGGCAAGTCGGACAAAGGCAAGGCATACGAATTGCTCATACCTGAGTTCAAGGCCGTCTACAACACATACGGCTCGGTGGAGACACTGAACGCCGAGTCATCGTCGATGCGTCTTTATCCGAATCCTGTGGTTGACGGCGTGCTCAACATCGCCGCCGAAGGCGTAGGCACCCTCTGCGTCTACAACAATGCCGGCGCGCTTGTGCTCAGCCAGCCGCTCGACTGCTCGGCAGGCGTGGCTGCAGCCAATGTGGCATCGCTGCAGGCAGGCATCTACTACGCCCGCTTTGTCACCGCAAACGGCGCTTCTGTGCAGAAATTCATTGTGAAATAACTATTTCTAAACATAACTTATGAGAACTAAACTTTTGATCCTTGCGGCTGCATGCTCTTTGGCGGCATCGGCGCAGCAAGTGGAGATCACCAGCCGGCAGCAATTGCTGAAAGGCACGGAGAGCGGCATCTGCAATCCTGTGCTCAGCGCTGACGGGCAGAAACTGCTGTTCACACATGCAGACTACAAAGGCTTGAAACTCTATGATTTCAGCAGTGACGTAACCACAACAATCGCAACCGACGATATGGCGGGATTCCATCCGTCGTTCTCGCGCGACGGCAAGAGCGTGTATTTCTTGTCGCAGACCCGCGAAGATATGCGCGTCTACCGCGAGGTGAAAGCCTACAACCTTGAGGCCCGCACATCGATGGCTGTCACTGAAAAAGCCCGCGGAATGCAGGCTCCGGTGGCTGTCGACGGCGGTTTTGCCGCTGTCAGCGACAATGGACGCAAACTGAAGGCAGACCGTAAGGGAGGCACATACGTGTATGCACGCGGCGCACAACTCATCGTGGTGCGCAACGGCAAGGAGCAGCAACTGCAGCCAGTGGCTACCGACCACACATATATGTGGGAGTCGTTGTCGCCCGACGGCAATAAAATCCTGTTCTATGCTGGCGGCAAAGGCGCATACGTGTGCGACCTTGAAGGCAATGTGCTTGCATCGCTCGGACGCTATGAGGCTCCGCGCTGGGCTGGCAACGACTATGTGGTTGCCGAGAACGCCACAAACGACGGCCACCAGTATGAGTCGTGCCAGATTATGCTTCTGAAGGCCGACGGCTCGTTTAAATACGCTCTCACAAAGCCTGAGACAATGACAATGAATCCTTCGGCGTCAGCCAACGGCTCGCGTATTGCCTACAACACCATCGACGGCCGTCTTTTCGTTATGGATATCAAAATTTCTGAATAAAACCGTAAACCCGCAAGAAAATGAAAAAACTGACAGTTACAACGTTAGGTTTGGCAGCAGCCCTTTGCGTGGGTGCGGCCAATCTGAAAGATTTGAAAATCTATGTGAATCCAGGTCATGGCGGACACGACAGTGACGACCGCAACGTGGCTGTGCCTCCGTTCAAGCAAGGTGACCCGGAAGGTTATTGGGAATCGAACTCAAACCTTGTCAAAGGTCTTGACCTCCGCGATATGCTGCAGAAGTTTGGCGCAAGAGTGATGATGTCGCGCACCACCAACACAACCGCCGACGACCGTGGACTCCACGAAATCGGATATGAGGCAAATGCCTATGGCGCCGACTTCTTCTTCTCAATCCACAGTAACGCGACTGGTACGTCAAGCCGCGTGAACCAACCGTTGATGCTTTACCGCGGCTTTACAAACGACCCTGTGTCGCCAGAAGCCAAAGAGATGTCGCTCATTCTCAACAAGCAACTGCTCGAGAATCAGGTGACTTCATGGTCGAGCACAAACACATGGCTCGCCGGCGACTACGATTTCTATGATTGGGGCGTAGGTGTCGGACTCGGTGTGCTCCGCAAGCTAACTGTGCCGGGAATGCTTTCCGAAGGTTCTTACCACGACTACATTCCTGAGACTTACCGTCTGCTCAACAAGGACTACTGCTGGCTTGAGGCTTACCACTTCACTAAATCAGTGATGGAATACTTCAAGTCTCCGGAAACGTTTGCAACAGGTGTGGTCTGCGGCTCGCTCTACGACTCCCGACTTATCCGCACAGAGCCTATCTACAACAACATCTTCTATGGTCATGACAAGATGAAGCCAGTTTGTGGCGCAACAGTGGAACTGTTGCAGGGCGGCGCGGTGAAACACACTTACACAACCGACCAGCTTTTCAACGGCGTTTATATGTTCAAAGATGTGGAGCCGGGCAAGTATACACTTAAGGTGTCGCATCCGGAATATGACGCTTTTGAGCAGGAGGTGGATGTGACTGCCAACAACGTCACTTACCAGAACCTTGCGCTCGACCGCACTCGTTCGACTGCTCCGGAAGTGGTGAAATATTCACCTGTATGGAAAGAAGGCGACGCTGATTTGGCTTGCAACGTGCCCGTTGTGATTGACTTCAACTGGGATATGGACGTTGAGTCGGTTGAGAAGAATTTCTCCATCACTCCTGCTGTCGAGGGAACAATCCGTTGGGAAGACTCGCAGTATCGTCTCGTTTTCGAGCCTAAACGCGCTTACGAAACCAACACTCTCTACACCGTGCGTATCGGCAAGGACGCTATGCATCCAGCCGGTATGAAGTTTAAGGAAGACTTCGTGATGCAGTTCCGCACCGACAATTTCAACACGTATGAGGTGGCTACAAGCTCACCGTCGGAAGGTGCTTTGGTACATTATAAAACTCCGTTGGTTGAGTTCCGTTTCAACGGTCAGCCAACAACCGCCAAACTGCAGGATCAAATTGTGATTAAAAACAGCGCAGGTGTGGCTCAGTCTTATTCTGTGCGTTCAAGAAAGTTCAGCAAGCCTGGTGACGACTATGGTTATTTCCAAATCAAATTGTCGAAAGACCTTGTTGTCGGTGAGCAATACACTGTAGAGGTTTCGGGCGATGTCTGCGATGAAAACGGCATCAAGTTGGCTGCGCCGATGAAGTTCAACTTTACGGCTGTCGATGCCGCTGTCGACAATGCTGTCGTGACGGCTGTCGACAACCTCGACGCTGACGGTGCGCTCGTGAAAGACGAAGAGGTTGCAGCAGGCTGCAAGACGCTGACCGTGGCACGCAACACATCGACTAAACTCGAAGGCGCGGCTGCCTACAAGGTGGATTATGTGTTTGAGGCAATGGAAGGCGGCAACGCCGCTGTGAAATTTGCCACAGCGCCGGCGGCAGCGTTTACAAACGCAAACATGATCTCGCTGAAGGTGTATGGCGACTTGAGTGGCAACCAGCTTAAAGCCGTGTTTGCTAACGGAGCGGAGAAGAAAACCGTTTCGCTCGGCGCTCTCGACTATCTCGGATGGAAAGACGTGAAGGCTTCACTTGAAGGAATCGGTGAAGGCAGCTACACACTTCAGGGATTTGTTGTTGAGCAGGTTGGCAACGTATATGGCAAGAAGGGCATCATCTATCTCGACAAGGTGGCGCAGGGAGCCGCTGCCGACGGGGTGGCAAAGGTGGAAATCGCAGGTCTGCGCATCTATCCTAACCCAGCAAGCGAACTGCTCATCGCCAATGCCGACGGCACAATTCTTGGCGTTGAGGTGCTCACTCTCGACGGTCGTACCGTTGCCCGCACCACAACCAATGTGGTCAACGTAAGCGACCTTGCCGAAGGTGCGTATATCGCTAAAGTCTATACATTGTCGGGCTGCGAAAGCCGTCAAATCGTCGTTAAGCACTAATCCGCATATACGGCCTATCATAAGAAATCGCCACGCTGGGAAACTCCGGCGTGGCGATTTCATTGATAAATCAGTCTGTATTGTTAATCTTCAAGCATATATTCTATTGTAGTGACCACTCTCACTTCCTTAATGTAAGGCGTGTTTTGGTCGCGGTCGTCGATAGAGAACTGTCCCTGCGACGCCGATTTGATTTTGCCGAGGCTGCTCTCTGAGTCGGCGGCAAACTGCATCGCCGCCTTGCGAGCGTTTTGCGTCGCTTCCTTGATCATTTCAGGCTTCACGGTGTTGAGGTCTGTGAAGTCAAACTGTGTGGTGGCGCTGTAGTCGAACGAGATTGCCACGCCCTGCTCTATTAGCGACGACTGGTTCTCGATAAGTTTCAACACGGTGTCAACCTTCTTGGTGTTGACCGTCACAACCGAATTGATGCGGTAGCGATAGGGTGTGAGGTTGGAACTATAGGAGTCGGCTTGAAGGTCGGTAACCACAACGTTTGTGCTTATTTCTGAATCCTCGATGCCGCTTGACCGCAGGAATTTCTTCACAATCTGGTTTTTGGCGTCAACGCGGTTGTAAAGGCTCGGCAGGTCGTCGCCGAGTTCCTTAAACACAATAGGCCAAATCACCTTGTTGGCTTTCACTTCACGCACAGCCAAGCCTTTCACGGTCACTACCCTCTGGTTTTGCAGGAAACTGCCGAGTCCGGCTTTGATGCAGAACCCCAATACTACGATTCCCACGGCGACTATCGCAGCGGCAATCACTGTTTTCATCTTGTCCATAGTCAAAAACTTATGTCGTTTCAATTATAGACAATCAGAAGAGGCTTTTGGTTTAATCTGCCCGATAGTATTTTTGCAGATACAAGCGAGCGAGGAAGTCCCAGTTGTCGTGAAGAATCGACGTGTCTTTTGCCGACGGCCAACGGGCGGCCGGAACCATATCGTTGTCAAACAGATAGCGGAGCAGGTCGACAGGGCATACCCCTTGCTCCATCACGAGGCGGTGGGCATCGGTTGCCGTGGCGTCGAAAGCCGTGTTTGAAGGGTGGTTGACGTATTGCGCTATGTCCTTGGCGATAATCATTCCCTTGTGGCGGTCGGCATAGATTACGAAGTTGTTGTGTCCACGCAGGTGAGGAAAATGTCCGCCAGGCTCGTCGCCCCATCCGAGTCGCTCCGACAGAAAACGCTCCAAATCGTCGTATGTGGCGCAGAACGCTATCGGCTCGCCGCCGGTGGCACGGCACAAGGCGGTGAAATATTCATGTTCGCCACCGCGGTGCGGATTTGCCGTCGCCGGTATGCGGTCGTCGACAATCAGTCGCAGCCATTCGTCGGCAAGCAGTGCGAGCGGTCCTGTAGGCTGCTCGAACGTGGTGTGCAGACGTCTCTCGTCGGTCAGCGTCTCCTCGACCGACAGCTCTTCATTCTCATCAACCTCCGGCTCATAGTGATGCTTGCTGACAGGACGCATGAAGTAACTGTTCCAGAACAGCCATCCCGATGTCAGGAAGATGTTGCGCACCTGCTCGCGGTCGTCAAGGTCGAGCTCTTGAAGCGGCTTGAAATCGGATGCTGCCGGAGCGTCATCGTAGATGTATGCGAACAGGCGGTAGACCTGATGCGACAATCGCAGCAGGTCGCTGTCGACGGGCGACACAAGTCCCATGAAGCCGAGGTGCGACTCCAGCGAGTACCAGGCAATGAACTGCACGTCGATTTGATTCAGCTCCGCGTCGACATATCCGTCAGGCTCATCGTAGAACGGCACAGGACGCCCGTAGAGATGACGGCACATTTTGACAAACGAACGCCAGAGTCCGGCATCTGCCACTACATCTTGAAAATATCCCACAAGGTCGAGTGCCACGCGCTTGCGCAGTCCTTCGCCCACTTCGGGCAGCACCTTCATGCCAGCCCACAGTTTGTCGACATATTGTGCCAGCATCAAGTAGTAGTCGTCTGTTGGATGCCCGGCGTCAGGATTTGGAAGCATACGCTTCAAATCATCTATTCTGATTTCCATTTTTTCAAAGATTGTATCGTTTCCTCAATTGCTTGTATTCATCGGTTTGCCTCACGTTGTGCAGCCACTTGTTCATGCGCTGCAGCAGGACGGTGTCGTTTTTTGCCATAGCCCATGCCTGGAATTGGTTGAAGCTGATGGCGGTGCTGACGTCGATGTCGGCATAGCGGACGGCAAGGCTGCGCGCTGTGTTGTCGCTGACCACGGCATAAAGCTCGTCGCCTGCTGCGACAAGCAGAAACAGCTGTTCCTGGCTTTTGTCGAGCGTACGCACATGGATGCTGTCGCCGATCTCGCGCGCCAGATTGGCAATGCGTGTAGCCACAGGCGACCCGTTTGCCACACACACCGTCTTGCCGGCAAGGTCAAGTTGCGACTTTACAGCCACGGCGCCGTCTTTTCCGCGCCGTTGCACAAGCACCTGCTTGTCGATAGCCACAGCGTCGGTAAAGAGATATTGTTGCTTGAAATCGCTTGTCGACGGCATTTGTGCCGCTACGATGTCGACCGTTCCCTCGCGCAGTTGCTTCAGGCTTCCGTCGAGCGACGTCATCGGATGGAATTTGATGTGCAGATGCTCGCGCTTGGCAATTAGATTCAGCAGGTCGTGGCTGAATCCGCCGAGGGTGTCGGCATACATGTACAGCGACAGGGGAGAATACTCTATAGCCACATCGATGGTGTCGCCGCCGCTGCTCTGCGCTTCCTTCGACGCATATTGGCGGCTGCAGCGTCCGAGAGCCACCATCAGTGCTATGGTGGCGACAAGCAGTGCCGCATAGATTTTCAATTTGGGCTTCATCAGCATTGGTGTCTTCATAGCGATGCCAGTTTGTGGTTTGTCAGTTCGCGAAATCAACCGACAGTCCGAGTTGGAAACGGCTTGGATTTATTGGATGGTGAAGGGCTGAGAAATACTCCTTTCCGCCGAACAACCCTTGGTTCAAGTGGCTGTACATCACAAAAAATCTGGTCTTCTTCAACTTGAAGTCGGCATATGCGTTCATCAGCGGATAGTTGCCGATGAGTTTCTCATGCTGGGTGTGGAACGCCATTGTGGCTGGTTGGTAAGCCGGAGCGTAGTAGCGTGTATAGTAGCTGCAGTCCACACCGAGGTTGACGTGCAGCACTCGGGCAATCTTGAACTGGAAGTACAGGTTGCTGTAGACCGCCAGTTTGGGCAGCGATAGCACCTCTTCCTTGCTTGAAGTCTGATATGTCACGGAGTTTTCCCAATTGAACGCGCGGAAATGCAAGTCCTGTTTCAAGCGCAGCGACAACACCTGCACGCTGCCACTCTCTTGAGCAGGGAGAGCGTCGTTGTTGAAATAGACATAGTTCTGCAGGTTTTCGACACCGGCAGAAAATGAAGTCCAAGTGTGTGGAATGTCGAGTGTGCCGCCCACGCGCACGCGGCGAATCTTGCCGAAATCGTTTTTCCAGGCGAAATGATTTGAAATATAGTTCTTTAGCAGATATGGCGCTTCGGTGTTCTTGAAAAATCCTTCGCCCGTGATGCGCACGGTGTCGCCGAAAAGACGGAAGCGTGTGCTCACAACGCCGCTGATGTCGATGTCGCCAGCCACAGGACCAACAAGTCCGAACTGAGCCGTCGCCGAGTATGTCAGCACCGATCCGCGCTGCTTGGTCAGCTGTCCGCCCACCCACAACAGATTCTCCGTCTTGCTGTGGTCTATGCCGAACGAAGGGAATGGAGTCAATCCCTCTGGTTGATATTGGCTTGTGAGCATCGTGTCGACAACCTGCGTGTAGCGGCGCAGCTCATGGGTTGCGTAAGCCGACAGTCCGAATTTGGCATTCTTCTTGAATCCCTCGATAAGGTCTATTCCGAAAGTGTTGCGCAGACGCCAATATTTCGTTTCCTCGTCGGTGCCGTCCAGGCTGAGGTAGTTGTTGGCAAAATATTTTGCATCGTCGGCCGCACTCTGGTTCTTGAACTTGTGGGTGTTGGTTTTGTAGTCCATAGTCCAGATGAAACTCGACACAGGCACGTATGTGCGCCGTTTCGTGGTGTCGTTGACAGTTTCCTCCTGCCAATAGCCCACTTTGTAGCGATGGTTCATGTAAACCTCCCAACCCTTGACGCGGGAGAACGCCGACGACAGATTCACGGGTATCGCCTTGGCGTCGATTTTAGAGTCGCCGCCCTGCAGCTGTGCAGGGTCGCTGATGTAAAGATCGTCGGTGATGCCGCCGTTTTCATGGTTCAGCGAATTGTAGCTGAAAAACATGGCGTGCATGTCATATCGGTCGCCGATATACGATGACGAGAAACCCCAGCCGAAATTTTTCAGAGCCTGACGGTCATAGCCGCCCTTTGAATAAAGATAGTCGAGTTGGGCACCAAACTGCAGCCGCTTGTTGACGTTGCCGGAAAACTCGCCTTTCAGCCGGTCCTGTCCGGAATTGCGTCCGCCGCCCCAGCTGTAGCCGAGCAGCGTCATCGGCACGCGCGTGTTGTAATAGCGCTGATTGTCGGCGCTGTGGAGCCAATGGCTCAACACATCCTCAAATTGAAATTCCGACCATTCCTCACGGTTGAAAAATATCTCGTCAACTCCGGCACAGCCGAAATTGCCGGTTGTCGCGTATGCGTCGGTAGTCATCGCCGGCACAAACTGGCGGTGATAGCCTTGATAAAGGGTGTCGATGGTCGACGGTGTGCGGAGTCCGAGCGGTCCGCTAACCTGCCAAGAGTATCCCGGCTCAATTGTCTGTTTCTTCTTTGCCGCGACGCCAAACGCCATGACAAAGCACATTATATATACGAATATCCGTTTCACGTTGCAAAGATAGTGCAAGGAGAGTGAAAAACATTCAAACTTGTTTGAAAATGTTTTATGAAAAGAGGTTATCGTCGCAGAGCGACGACACTTTGCCGTAACCCGGTGCGCGAGCACAGCAGAGCGTGCCTGGACTCGATGCTCTTTTCCGCAACAAAAAAACGGGCGGCGATTACTGCCGTCCGTTTTTTTGTACGCCCGTGGGGAGTCGAACCCCAATCGTCGGAACCGGAATCCGATATTCTATCCATTGAACTACGGGCGCATTTTTCCGATTTGCGTTGGCAAAAGTACAAAATAAATGTTAGCTTTGCAAAAAGGTTTATGCAGAATTTATGAATGTAAAGATAGAAGACAGCTGGAAAAAAGCGCTTGGCGAAGAGTTTGAAAAAGATTACTTCCGCACGCTTGTCGATTTCGTGAAACGTGAATATGCTTCATCACAGGTGTTTCCGCCGGGAAATGAAATCTTTGCGGCGTTTGACGCCACCCCGTTCGACCGAGTGAAGGTGGTGATTCTCGGTCAGGACCCATACCACGGCGAGCATCAAGCCAACGGACTTTGTTTCTCTGTCAACGACGGAATCCCTTTTCCGCCGTCGCTGCTCAACATTTTCAAAGAGATAAAAGCCGACATCGGCACGGAAATTCCCTCATCGGGCAATCTTGAGCGGTGGGCAAGGCAGGGAGTGTTGCTGCTCAACGCCACGCTGACGGTGCGTGCCCACGAGGCGGCTTCACATCAAGGTCATGGTTGGGAAACGTTTACTGACGCCGTGATTGCGCATCTCGCTGCCACACGCGATCATCTGGTGTTCCTGCTTTGGGGCGCTTATGCCATCAAGAAAGGCGCGTTTATTGACCGCTCGCGGCATCTTGTGCTCACGTCGCCGCATCCGTCGCCTCTGTCAGCCCATCGAGGCTTCTTCGGAAACCATCATTTTTCTCAAGCCAACGCCTACTTGTCACAACATGGTGAAACACCTATAAATTGGTAATTATGAGACTGCTTCTCACGTCATTGCTTATGTTGTCGGCAACGCTGACTTATGCCGCCGACACGTCGACACGCATTTTCGACCAGTCGATGCGGTCGTTGCGCGCTTGTCTGGAAACCGACTATTACGCACCGCCAGTAATCGAACTCGGAGGCGACGACCGTGTGCGTGTGGAGTTTGACGACATCAACTCCGAGCGTCGCTATATGCGCTATTCGCTGCTTCACTGCGATGCTGCGTGGCAACCGTCGCAAATCGTTGAAAGCGACTATGTCGACGGCTTTAATCAAGCCGATGTCGAAGACTGTGAGTTCTCCTCTGGCACGTTTGAGCAGTATGTGCATTATGGCATCAGCCTGCCTAATCAGGATATGCCGATACTCCTGTCGGGCAATTATCTGCTGAAGGTGTATCTTGAGGACGATCCCGATTGCGTTCTGCTGCAACAAAGATTCTGTGTTGTGGAGAAGCGTGTGGGCATCGGTGCCGCTGTGTCGTCGCGCACCGACGTGGACTATAACGACAGCCATCAACAGATTTCCATAACGATAAACACCGCAAACTGGAGCATCAACAACCCTTACTCCGACCTGCGTGTCGTTGTCTCCCAAAACCAGCGCACCGACAATGAGGTGATGGTGACACAGCCTTTGCGTGTCAGCGGCAACACTATTGTGTTCGACCACGACCGTCAGCTGATATTTCCAGGAGGAAACGAGTTCCGTCGGTTTGAGATGGTCACAACAAACTATGCCGGGATGGGGGTGGAACGCTACACGTACAGCCATCCATACCACCATGCCGTGCTGGAAACCGACGAGCCTCGCGCGTTTGAATCTTATTCTTTCGACCGCACGCAGTACGGACGGTTCACAATCCGTGAAAGCAACTCCTACGACTCAAACACTCAGGCGGACTATATGATAACCCATTTCTCGCTTGCCATGCCGAGGCTTGCCGACGGTGACGTGTATGTCGACGGAGAATTTACGCAGCATCGGTTCGCCAACTCAAACCGTATGCATTATAATGTTGATACACAATGTTATGAGCTCGACTTGCCGTTGAAGCAGGGAGCCTACAACTATCAATATCTGTGGCTGCCAAATGGAATGAATGTGGCGCAGACGGCTAAAATAGAGGGCGACCACTACCAGACGGTCAACGAATACATGATCCGTGCATACTACCGGGTGCCGGGCGAACGCTACGACCGCCTGATTGGCTACGGGCTGATTTACTCCGGGCATTGAAAGTCAAAATTCGCTTGTTGTGAAAAACATACATGATTTAATGCGCATTTAAGAATAAAGTATTACCTTTGCGTCGGAAATGGTTGCTCCGGCTTGTAGCGACAAGCCGTGATGGAGCATTAAAAGGGAATGAGGTGAAAGTCCTCAACAGTACCCGCTGCTGTAAGTTCTCGATGCCGGACATCTGTCCGGCAGGCAAAAGATGCTTTTAGAAAGTCACTGACAATAGTTGTCGGGAAGGCAAAGGCATCAGGAATAAGTCAGAAGACCTGCCAACCAAAATATACATAAGATTGTCTGCGGGATTATGGACTTTTATATGTGATGGCTGGCAGTAACTCTGCCCAGCCGTTATATGTTTGCGATTTTAACAGATTGACCCCGTTTAGAAGTCTTATGACTTGCAAAAACGGGCGTTTTTTTGTTTTAAGTAAACTGTAACATTACGAATGAGGATTTTTCCTTTATTGTTTTTATGCTTGCCCTCGCTTGGAGTTTTGGCGGCAGAACCACAGGACACAACCGCGGAACGGATGCTCAATCTGAAAGAGGTTGTTGTCACAGCCACGGTGCCGCAGATTGATGTCATCCCTGCGCAGAAACTCAGCGGCGAGGAGCTGAAACGTCTCAACAGCAACAGTGTGGCTGATGCGTTGCGCTATTTCTCCGGAGTCCAGGTGAAGGACTATGGGGGAGTGGGTGGCATAAAGACAGTAAACATCCGATCAATGGGCACCAACCACACCGGTGTGGTTTATGACGGTGTGGAGCTCGGCAACGCACAAAACGGACAAGTCGACCTGGGGCAGTTCTCGCTCGATAATATCGACGGCATTTCGTTATACAACGGTCAGAAAAGCGAGATTCTTCAGCCTGCCAAGGATTTCGGCTCGGCTGGATCTATTTATATACGTACGCGCACTCCTGAATTCAACGGAGGAGAGACATATCATCTGCGCGCCACGCTGCGGGCTGGCTCGTTCGACCTGCTCAATCCGTCGGCGTTGCTGGAGCTGAAATTGTCAGACAAAGTCAACGCGTCGCTTAGCGCGGAATGGATAAATTCGAGCGGAAAGTACAAATTCCGTTACCGGCGTGTCAATCCGGCTGGAGAACTGGCATACGACACAACAGCCGTGCGCCAGAACGGCGACATTAACGCCACTCGTCTGGAGGCTAATCTCAATGGAGTGGTGAAGTCAGGACAGTGGCATTTCAAGGTCTACAACTACAATTCCGAGCGTGGCGTGCCGGGGGCGATAGTCAATAACGTATGGCGTCGCGGAGAACGCATCTGGGACACCAACTCGTTCGCTCAAGTCAATTATACTCAGACATTCGGCAAGTTCACCACGCTCAACAATCTGAAATATGCGTTCTACCGTACCCATTATGTCAACAACGACGACAAGCAGATAAAAATCGACAATCTGTATAAGCAGAAAGAGGTCTACTTCTCGTCGGCAAACGAATATGTGCTGTTTCCGTGGTGGCACGTCTCGGCTGCATATGATTTCCAATGGAACACGCTCGACGCCGATGTCTACGGGTTTGCGCAACCCGACCGCTTCTCAAATATGCTGTCGGTTGCAACAGCGTTCGACCTGGGTAGGTTAAAGGCGCAGGCGAGCGTTTTGGCTACGTTTATCCACGATTCACTCAAGGGACAGCAGTCGCCCTCCGACAAGCATGTGCTGACACCGGCGGCGTTTGTGTCATACACATTGGTGAGAGGCTTGTCGGCAAGGGCGTTCTACAAACAGTCGTACAGAATGCCTACGTTCAACGACCTGTACTATGCCGATATGGGAAACTCGAAACTCAATCCCGAGCGCGTGACGCAGTACAATCTTGGCTTGCTGTTCAGCAAGCGTGGCGGCGGATTGGTGAGCGAGATGCGGTTCAGTGGCGATGCATACTACAATTACGTCAAAGACAAAATTGTGGCTTATCCCAAAGGGCAGCAGTTCCGTTGGACAATGCTCAATCTCGGCAAGGTGGACATCCGCGGTCTCGACGTTTCGGCGCAGGTGACGCTCAATCCGCTGCGCGACTTCTTTGCCACGGTTCGCGCGCAGTACACCTATCAGCGCGCCATCGACGTGACCAATCCATCCGACAATTACTATCGCGACCAGATTCCGTATATTCCCCACCATTCCGGCTCGGCGGTGGTTAATCTGACATGGCGTGAATGGAATCTCAACTATAGTTACATCTATGTCGGAGAACGCTATAACCAACAAGAGAACATCCGCTACAACTATACCCAACCATGGTATACGAGCGACGTGTCGCTGAGCCGTGATTTCAAAATCAGACAACGCATAACCCTGAGGGCTTTGCTCGAGGTCAACAACCTGCTGAGTCAGGACTACGACGTGATTCTGAATTACCCGATGCCAAAACGTAACTATCGCATCACATTGACTGTCAATATATGAGACGTGAGACATACATATTTGCTCTTTTGACATTGCCTCTGCTGCTGGCTTTCGCCGCCTGCCGCGAGGATGAGCTGGTTGTGCCCACGGAGTATGAGATAATCGGCGACGAGGCGTCGGGCAGCCCTGTGCGGGGATTCTATCTTGTCAATGAGGGCAATATGGGTTCGAACAAGTGCAGCCTTGATTATTACGACTATTACACAGGGCTTTATTCGCGCAATTTCTATTCCGAGAAAAATCCGGCAGTGGTGAAGGAGCTCGGCGACGTGGGCAACGACATAGGCATTTATGGGTCGAAACTTTATGTGGTGGTCAACTGCTCTCACAAGGTGGAAGTTATGGACGCACGCAGCGGTGTGCGCATCGGACAGGTCGACATCCCAAACTGCCGCTATGTGCGTTTCCACCGCGGCAAGGCGTATGTCAGCTCCTACGTCGGACCGGTGCTTATCGACCCAAGCGCGCCGAAGGGCGCGGTATTCGAGGTCGACACGGCAACGCTTGCCGTGACACGCAAGGTGACCGTTGGCTATCAGCCGGAGGAAATGGAGGTGGTCGACGATTATATGTATGTAGCCAATTCCGGAGGCTACCGCGCTCCAAACTATGACAATACAGTCTCTGTGATTCAGATGATCGACTTCAAACAGGTGGAGCAGATTCCCGTAGGCATCAATCTGCATCGGCTGAAGAAAGACCGCTATAACAAACTGTGGGTCACCTCGAGAGGCGATTACGAAACGCGTCCGTCGCGCCTTTATGTGCTTGACAAGAAGCCTGGCTACAACAAGATGGTGGTCACAGACACTCTTGACGTGGCATGCTCGAATATGGCAATCCACGGCGACCTGCTTTACTATTACGCTACGGAATGGAACAACTACACGGCTTCAAACACCATTTCCTATGGCATTATCGACACGCAGACAAAGAAAATCGTGTCGACGAATTTCATTACCGACGGGACGGAAAAGGAAATTACGATTCCATACGGTATAGCCGTGCATCCGGTCTCCGGCGACATTTTTGTCACCGATGCGAAAAATTATGTGTCATCGGGCACTCTCTATTGCTTTTCTGCCGACGGCAAGAAGAAATGGAGTGTGCGTACGGGCGACATTCCCGCCCATATAGCATTTCTGTATCAATGAAAAGAAAAATAGTCATATTATTGTTGCCTCTGATTCTGTGGGCTTGTTCCGATGAGGTGCCGATGGTCAATCTCGGCATCGACGATGTCTACTATGTGGCGCGTATGCAGAAACTGCCGTTGCACTCGGCGTTGACGGGGGAGAAGTATCGGTGGACAGTCAATGGGAAAGATGTGTCGGCAACCGACAGCTATATCTTTTTGGCTGAAGCGGAGGGGGTCTACAATCTTACGTTCGACATCATCGACCCTGACACGCCTTATCATTTTGAGTTTACGGTGAATGTGCTTCACGAGGAGGTGGAGTACAGCACTTACATTTCCCGTGTCTATGAATATTGTCCGGCTCCGGGACAGTTTGTCAACGAGATGCCGAAATATGAACCCGGCGACACGTATGCCGACATACTGAAAAAATGCGAGGAGTCGATTTCAGGAACAAACGATGTGCTGATTTCGCTCGGAGGATATGGCGGTTATGTTACGTTCGGTTTCGACCACACGGTGATAAACGTGCCGGGCGAGCGCGATTTCCAGATTTGGGGAAATGCATTCTATGAATTGTCCAATCCCGACAGCAAGGGCGGGTCGGCTGAGCCGGGCATCGTTATGGTCAGTTTCGACGCAAACTGCAACGGCATCCCTGACGATGAGTGGTATGAACTCGCCGGAAGCGAGTATCACAAGTCGGAAACGCTTCATGGTTATGAGATAACCTATAGCAGGCAAGGCGACGGCCATACGCCTGTTGAGGACGAGAGCGGCTATCTGACAGATATGACCTACATCCCATGGCATGATTCTCTCGGTGGTTCGGGATATATTGCAAAAAACATTTTCCACAGCCAGGAGTATTTTCCTCAGTGGGTGAGTGACAACGAATTGACATTCAAGGGCACGCTTCTTGCGCCCAACGGAGTTGACTCCAGCGGCACAGGACGCTACTATATCCTCTATACATATCCGTGGGGTTATGTCGACAATCATCCGAATGACTATGAGGACTTGAACAGTTTCGACATAGGGTGGGCTGTCGACAAAAACGGCAATCCAGTGAATCTTCCGGGGATTGACTTTGTAAGAGTCTATACGGGAGTAAACCAATATTGCGGGTGGCTTGGCGAAACCTCGACAGAGCTTTCCAAGGCACGTGACCTTCACGTTGCGCTTCCCGGAGTGCCTCTTCCTAATCCTTTGACTGAAAAAACATTGAGATATGAGAAAAAATAAGACATTGACATTTGTTTTGCTCTCGGCGATGGTGCTGTCGGCAAATGCGTTTGTGATTGATTGGAACAAGATTGTTCATTGGGCGGGTTCCGGCAACAACAAAGCCGCTATGGTGGTGCAGTTTGCCGACAACGGTCCGGAGGAGGCATACGTGTGGGGATATCGATGGGACGACGGGCAGACACCGTCGGGCGAGGATATGTTTCGCGCGATAGCGAAGGAGTCGTCAGACTTGACACTGTTCACGCAGTTTACGGGAATAATGGGCAGCACGGTGTGCGGTATCGGATATTCCGACGGACATACAATTTCAGATTTCCTTGAGTTTGATTTTGACGGCGCGAAATCCGACAGCCGCGTAAGTTTCAACTATTTTTCCGCAAACACGTCGATGGGACAGACAAGTGTGCCGGGATGGGACACTCCCGATATGTGCGACGATGCGATAGCGGCTTCAAAGACAGCACATATTCTTGAGCATCCGATAAATGCGCGTGCGTATGGTTATGCTGCCTACGACTATGACTGGTGGCAGGTGTTTGACCGCACCGACGCTGACCATCAGAGATGGAATGCCGGATGGTATGACGGCTATTGGAGTTATTGGGTAGGAGGCGTGGATTCCGACAATTTCTCTTATTCCGGACTGGGAATGACATCGCGCAAGCTCAAAGACGGCGATGTGGACGGATGGAAATTCCAGTCGCTTGACGGTCCGGTGGTGATGGTGGCTGGCGGCAGACGTCAGCAGAACGCATTGCCTAAGAACGCCGATGCGTCGACAGGCGCTTCAACGCAATGGCACAACCTCAATTATGTGCATTTCTCCACCGATGGAGTAGGCTCGGTTGAGTCCGACAATGGCTCGTCGATGGTTGAGGTGTTCAACCTGGAGGGAATGAGGGTGCTTGCCGTCGATTCTTCGGTGTCGGCATCCGAGTTTTTTGAAAGATTGGAGAAGGGCGTCTACATTGTCAGAAGCGGCAAGGTGGTGCGCAAAGTGATAAAGAAATAACTAACTAATTTTTATTAATTAATAAATAAAATTCCTTATGAAAAGAATTTTACTTAGTCTGACCGCGATTTTTGTGGTAATGACTATTGCTGCCAGGACGCAGTTGCCGAGGACGGTGCAGGGTGTGCCTTACACACCTAAGGCGGCCGACGGAAAACTTCGGGCGGCATCAGATTGGGAGTGGGCAACTCCCGACGACATGGCGGGTGATGCGAATTTCACCTTCGACATGATCAAGAACTGGACTGGAGAGGGCGAAAACAAAGCCGCTCTGGTGATTCAATGGAACTACGACGACGAGCCGGCGGCTTTGGTGTTTGGCTATCGTTGGACAGGTCAAGCCACTGGTGCCGACATGCTTAAGGCGGTGGTGAAAAACAATCCGCGCCTGTATGCATTGATGCAGTACACAAACGTTAGCTCGCCGACCGATCCCAATGGCGGCTACACCCTCAACGGTATCGGCTGGGACGTGGACGATGACGGCGACATTGCCCTTATCGACACTGGCAAAGGCAATCAGGTCTACGAGTCGGAAGACGGATTTTTTGAACATCCGCGCGGCTACAAGCCCGGACAGGGCGGTTCCTCGGATTATGACTATGACAACTGGAAGGCGCGCGACACGGATGACATGTGGGGCGCCGGATGGTATTCTTCGTATTGGTTGTATTGGGTTAAGGACAATGCTAAAGACAAATTCAGCTATTCAAGTTGGGGCGTTTCTGGCCGTGTGCTTGAAAACGGCAGCTGGGACGGCTGGAACTTTGCCAAAGGCATGATGTCATCCGACTGGAAATCGTTTGTTGCAGCGCCGCTGCCTATTCCTGCGGATGCAAAGACGGTGTTTGTAAACGAAGGCTTGCGCTATGAACTGAAAAGTTATTCTGCAAAAACAGTAAAACTTACCGCTCCGGAAACCGGGGTCTACACAGGCGAGGTTGCTGTGCCGTCGACATTTGTCGACGAGGGCGTGACATATACCGTGGTTGAGGTCGACAAAAATGCTTTTGCCAACTCGACAGTGACAACGGTCACTCTTCCGGCAACAGTGACTGCCATAGGAAAAGAAGCGTTTAAAAACTCCACTATCGCCACGCTCAACGTGCCATCGGTCGATGGCGTGACAAAAATTGGCGACGGGGCATTTTTCGGATGCTCCAACTTTGCCACTCTCTTTGTGCCGTCGTCGATGACGTCGATTCCCGACAGTATGTTTGAGGGAACGGCGATTGCCGACATCAAATTCCCTGCGCATGTGGAAGCGGTTGGAAAACGTGCGTTTGCCGCATGTCAGCAGCTTGCCGGAGTAGAGATTCCGACAACGATAACTGCAATCGGAGATGAAGCGTTTGCCGAGTCAAATGCAATCACATCTGTAAAAGTTGCATCGACATATCCTGTCGCGATTGCCGACAACGTGTTCAGCGCGGGAGCTTATGCCAATGCGACTCTTGAAGTGCCAAACGGCTACACTGCCGACTATGCGGCGGCTGCCGGATGGAAGAACTTTACCAATGTAAGCGAATATGTCCTTGATGTCAAAGTAGGCGACATTTTCAAAGTAGGCGGAATGACTTATGCCGTGACTGCGGTCGGAGAGTCGAACAATGTAAAAGCCACCTACTGCAAGGTTGAAGGCACTCCAGACCGTAAAAAAATCGAGGCAGCCAACAAGGCTGGATATGTGGGAGAGATCACAATCCCTGCGTCTGTGACTTTCCAGAATGTGGATTTCAACGTGACTGAAATGAGCGACAGCACATTCTATGGTGCGTCGGAACTTACTCTTGCCAGAATAATCGCACCGGTTGTTTCTTTGGGTTATTATGCTTTCTTCGACTGTACGAAACTTGAATCTGTCGACCTTCCTGAAACGGTTACGAGCATTGGCAATTATGCATTTGAAAATTGCAGCAGCCTTGAATTTTCACTGCCTGCCGGCGTGACTAATTTGGGTAAAGGCGCGTTCAAGAATTGTAAGCTTATAAAGGAATTTACGATGCCTGCGGCGATGACTGAGATTCCTAATTCATTGTTTGCTGGTTGTGTGGGTCTTACTACTTTGAAAATCGGAAAAAGCGTGAATGCCATCAAGGGTTATGCCTTCGACGGCTGCAATATGCTTGCCAACATTGTTTATGCCGACGGTCAGACTGGAGTGAACCTCCCGTCGACATTGACATCGATTGAAGCGTATGCCTTCAGAGGGTGCAAAGCTGTCGGAACTTTAGTGCTTCCGGAGGCGTTGGCATCGTTGCCGAGCTACGTTTTTGAAAATGCTGGATTGAATAGGCTTGTTCTTCCTCAAAAGAAGATGAACTACAACAACATGAATTTGGTTTACGGATGTACGGGCATAAAGGTATACTCTCCTGTAACCGAACCGGGAACGGCTGGGAGTTATACATGGCGAGTGAAGAATGGCTCACCTGCGACGTTTGCCGAAATTGTTGTCCCGACAGGATGCAAGAGTGCATACAGCGGTATTGACTATTGGGGAAAATCCAAATTGACAGAACTTCAGCTGGAAGAGATTCAGTTGGTTGAAGGCTCAGCGAAGAAAGTTGGTGGAAATCTTGTCCTTTCAGGCCGGATTGCCGGAACTTATGACGATGTTCGTGTGCCTGCCGCATTTACGCAGTTCAACGACGGTGTGTTGTTCAAGGGCAAGACTGTGAAAGTGGTCTGCAAAATGATGCCGAAAACGCTTGACATAGCCAAGGCTGCTTCGATGACGGAAACGACGGTTGGCGATGACGCTACGTTTACGGTTACCGTGCCCGACACCGAGGATACCGATATGTTGAGATTGATTGTTCAATACGAAGATAACGGATCAACATATACTGCAGGGTATCCGGAGATGATCAATGTCGAAAAGACGTTTGCTTTCTCGGATGCGGAATATGACGCCCATTTCGATGAATCGTTCACTCCGACGCTTGAGTTTTATAGCGATGCTTATTCGCTGGACAAGATTGAATTCTCATCGAGCGACACAAAAGTAGCAAGCGTGAACAAGCGCACCGGCGCGGTCAGCGTGAAGCGCGTTGAGGGCGACGCTGTGATTACAGCTGCGTTGAAGACCGACCCTGCTGTCAAGGCAACGATGACAGTGCATGCCGCGCTGCGCAATCCGGTTACCGGTTTTGTGCTTGGCAACGGCGACAAGACTATCAATCTTACATATCTCGACATTCTCGCTCTGTCGCCTACGGTAGAGCCTGCGAATGCCGATATTCAGACCTACGATGTCAGCGTAAGCGATCCTGAGGTGGCTACCACTTATGCTGCAAGGGCTTTCAACCCGTCGCGCAGTTTCTGGGAATTGATTACTCACAAGACAGGCACTGTCGACGTTACGTTCACATCACAGGACGGTTCCGGCGCATCGACGACTTATACGGTCAACGTGCTTGAGCCAAACCGCGAACCGCTTGCCGACAGTTATCAGAATGGTACGTTCTGGCTCAACGAGGATTGGTTCGGGCATTCTAACGGCTCAATCAACTATATTGCCGACAATGGCGAATTGAAATACCGCGTGTATGAGTCGCAAAACAAATATGAATCGTTTGGCTGCACGTCGCAGTACGGTATCATCTATGGAGACAAACTTATCGTGATGTCGAAGCAGGCGACCGACGGCGGCGACCCTCGCAAGGGTGGCGGACGTGTTGTGGTGGCTGATGCCAAGACGCTCAAAAAATTGGCTGCGTTCGACTATATCGGCGCAGACACCGACGGCGACGGCAACGGTGACGGTGACGGACGCGCGTGTGTCGGCGTTTCTGAAAACAAGGTTTATCTCGGATCGACAGCCGGCATTCAGGTGCTCGACACCCGTACGCTTACTTTGGGCGGAATGGTCGATGGTATTGCTTCCGGTGTGAACAAGTACAACGGACAGATTGGCGATATGGTTGCCATCGGCAAATATGCGTTTGCAATCCAGCAGGGAGTGGGTGTGCATGTCATAGACATCGCCACAGACAAGGTGGTCAAGACATTCCCGGTAGAAAGCAACGATGCTTCGGGCGTTTCCGTAATTGGCTATCCTCAGGGCATCACTGTCACTGCCGACGGCAATGTGTGGGTTGCCACTACTGCCGGTGCCTCAAGTGGTTTGTGCACATTCCGTTGCATCGACCCGAGCACGCTCGACGTGACCGACAGTGTTGACCTTCCGGAGGGACAGCGTGTCACTTGCGGATGGGGCGCATGGCGCTCAACCAATTTCTTTGCTTCAAAGAGTGAAAACGCCATTTGGTATGGTGCCGGAGTTGAGGCTTCAATTGTTTCGGGCAACACGGGCTATTACAAGTGGACCGTAGGTTCCGACATCGCAGGAATCCAACCGGTGTTTGTGTTCCCAAACAATTTGCCGGGTGTTGACAGCAAAACGTTCCAGGCTCCTTATGCCGGTGTGCGCTACGACGACCGCAAGAATCAGCTGCTCGTGGCTGCAACCCATGGTGCTTCGTCAAACTATCGTTACAATTGGCTTCACTTTGTTGACTGCAAGACTGGCGACATCGTGAAAACAATTAAGCTGAAGGATTATTATTGGTTCCCTTCAATGCCGATTTTCCCCGATAAATATGCTCCAGAGTTCAGCGATCTCCCTGAGGTGAGTGTTGATTTGGCAAAGGATGGCGACATATTTACAATCGACCTTAAGGATTATGTGACCGACAAGGACAATATCGATGCGGCAATACGCTTGTCGATTGTAGGAGGCGACGCTGTCGCTGCCGACAACACGGTCTCTGACAAGAGACTTGTCAACGCTACGCTTGAAAACGGTGTGCTTACAATCACTCCGTTGATAGCCGGTCACGGTAACCTCAATGTAAAGGCGGAGTCAAATGGCAAGACCACTACGGTCAGCATTCCTTATGCTGTGGAGGATTCGGCTTCAGGCATTCACAATGCTGATGGCGCTGCCGGCACATTGTCGGTTTGCGACAATATTGTAACTGTGAAGAATATGGCAGGAACCACCTTCGCGGTCTATGACATGGCGGGCCGTGTTGTCGGTGCGTTTGTAGCCGATTCCGATTGCGCACGCGTGGCATTGACGCTTCCGTCTGGAGTCTACGTCGTTGCGTCAACCAACGGCAGCCATACGCTGAAATTTTCAATCCAGTAAGTATTAATCAAGTGAGCTTGAGCGGTTGTTGACCGTTCGGGCTCACTTCTCAATGTGCTTTTTAAATGAAAATATTATCACGAGCAATAATCGTTGCGGCATTTGCCGCCGGAGTCTTGAACACAGTCAAGGCGTCGGAGACTGACTACACGAAAGGCATCATGATTGTCAACGAAGACTGGTATGGACACCAGAATTCAACGGTCAATTACTTGTTGCCCGATGATGTAGACGGCGATTATTGGCGCTATCGCATTGTGCAGGCGGAGAATCCCGGAAAGGAATTGGGCTGCACGAATCAGTATGGTGCCATATGGAACGGACGTATGTATCTGATTGCCAAACAGGAGAAAGATCCTGGGGCTTCTGTTGTGGGCGGACGTATTTCGGTGACCGACGCCAAGACAATGAAGCTCATCAAGCAGCTTCAGATTATCGACCCCTCGGGGAGGCAGTGCGACGGCCGTGCTTTCTGCGGAGTGACCGACAAAAAGGGGTATGTGTCGACGAGCAACGGCATCTGGGTGCTCAATCTTGAGACTCTTGAGATAGAACGGCAGGTGGAGGGCTCGGGCAACCCGAATCTCGACGGCAACGACAAGCCAAACACCGATTCCGGCAGTTCGTTGTATTATGGGCAGACGGGAACGATGGTTCTTGCCGGTGGAAAAGTCTTTGCCGTGCATCAGCAATATGGACTGCTGGTGGTCGACACGCAGACCGACAAGGTTGTCGATGTGCTCGACATGGGTATTGTCGATGATGTTGTTGAAGCGGAAACAGGCAAACGCCCAGCTTCGGGAATAGGCTCGACGATAGTGCGGTCGAAAGACGGCAATCTGTGGTATGCAGTAGCCAAAAACGTGCAGGGCATGGGAGCGACGTTGCCATATGTGGTCAAGGTCAATCCTACAACGTTGGAGCGCGAGGTGGTGCATATCGACGGCGAAGGAATGTATCCGCCGTCAAACTCATGGTATGCATGGACTCCCGACCCGATGTGCGCGTCGCGGGTGACCAACAGCCTTTATTGGTGCGGCGGCGCCAACAGCTGGTTTACGACCTATTGCGTTTTCCGTTTCGATACCGACAGCCATAAGATTGAGAAAATCATCGATTTCTCTTCTGAGCCTGGCGATTGGCATATCTACGGATGCTCGCTTGGCATCCATCCGCAGACCGACGAGCTGTATGCGTCGGTGTTTCATCAGTTTCAGGACCAGACGTACGCCACACGGCGCTATACATCTGACGGAGTCCTGAAGAATGTCTATCCGATGATTGCCAACTATTGGTTTCCATCGATGATTGTTTTTCCTACCGACCCATACAACAATCCGGGATATTCCTCGGTGTCGGTTCCTGCATCTGATGAGAATATTATGGTGAAAGTGGTCGACAGGTCGATTGTGGTCGACGGTTGCCATGATTTCCAAGTGTATTCGCTTGACGGCAAGATGTGTGGGTCTGAAAATCTTCAGCCGGGCATATATGTAGTCAGGGCGGATGGCACAACGCGGAAAGTAATCGTGAATTAGGATAAGTTTAGATAGTATTATAGTTTAGTTTTTAGCAGTTGAGGCGGAACGTCGGACGACGTGCCGCCTCAACTTGTTTTCAACAGGCTGTCGACAAAGGCGGTTGGCAAGTTGTTGGTAATTCTTGGAAGAAAGAAGTAGGCAGTTTCATTAAATCTTCCTACATTTGCCGTTGAAAAGAATGAAGTATGGAGAACGTTAACGATATAAAGAATTCCAAGGAATACAGTGATTTCCGTGAGTACCAGGAATTCCGCAAATTCAAGGCGGAGCAATGGAAGTCGGCTCGAAGCAAGGCGCAGTTTACCGACGACGCGAAGATTCAGCCTCAGGACAAGGAGATTGAAGACGCGGTGCTTGGAGCGTTGATGCTTGAGCGCGATGCCTATGCCATTGTGTGCGACTTGTTGCGACCGGAGTCGTTCTACGACCCTGGAAACCAAAAAATTTATGCTGCAATCAACAAGCTCGGTGTGATGCAGCAACCCATCGACATGCTTACCGTCACGCAGCAGCTGCGTGCCGACGGCGCGCTCGACGATGTGGGCGGTCCGGTGCGCATCTCTGAATTGACATCCAATGTGGCTTCGGCGGCGCATATCGAATACCATGCGCGCATCGTGGCTCAGAAATTCTTGGCGCGCCGACTGATTTCGTTCTGCTCTGAGATAGAGAAAAAGTCGTTTGACGAGTCGTATGACATCGACGACCTTTTGCAGGAGGCTGAGGGTAAATTGTTTGAAATCTCGCAGGGCAACTTGAAGAAGGACTTCACGCAGATTGACCCTGTAATCAATTCTGCCATGGAGCAGATTGAGGCCGCCGGCAAGCGTGAAAGCGGCTTGAGCGGTCTGCAGACCGGTTTCCACAATCTTGACAAGCTGACGTCGGGATGGCAGAACTCCGACCTTATAATCATTGCCGCACGTCCGGCGATGGGAAAAACGGCGTTTGTGCTGTCGATGGCGAAGAATATGGCTGTCGACTACAACACTCCGGTGGCGATATTCTCGCTTGAAATGTCAAACCTTCAGTTGGTCAATCGTTTGATTTCAAACGTTTGCGAGATTGAGGGCGAGAAAATCAAGAGCGGACGTCTGAGCCGGCAGGAGTGGGAGCAGTTGAACTCGCGTGTGCGAAGCCTTTTCAGCGCGCCGCTTTATGTCGACGACTCTCCGTCTCTGTCAATCCTCGAGTTGCGCACGAAGGCGCGCCGTCTGGTGAAGGAGCATGGTGTGAAGATTATCATCATCGACTACCTTCAGCTGATGAACGCTACGGGTATGAAGTTCGGAAGCCGCGAGCAGGAGGTGAGTATGATTTCACGAAGCCTCAAGCAGTTGGCCAAAGAGCTTAACATCCCGGTAATCGCACTGTCGCAGTTGAGCCGTAAGGTGGAGGAACGCAACGACGGCAACAAGCGTCCGCAGTTGAGCGACCTTCGTGAATCGGGTGCCATCGAGCAGGATGCCGATATTGTTTGCTTTATCCACCGTCCGGAATATTATACGCGTTCTACTACAGACGCTGAGAACAGGGATATCCGCGGCATGGCTGAGTTTATCGTGGCGAAGCACCGTAGCGGTTCGGTCGACGATATTGAAATGACGTTTGTCGCACGGTTCGCACGTTTCCAGAACCGTTCGGAGCCAATGCCGTTTGAGAAGGGTACGATGGCGTCGAAAATCAATGACGACCCGGGACCGCAGGAGGTCTACATTCCTGCGCCTGCCGACGGACAGCCGAATGCTGTCGACGCGTCGGCTATGGGGCTTGGCAATGATGCGCAGGGCGGACCGATGCCTGATTTCTTAAGTGAATAATTATGGGTTTCGGGAAAATAATGATTGCTGTGGCTTTTGCAGCAACCGCTGCTGTCGGTGGCGCCGCCGACAGTGTCATGCGCCGTCAGGCTGACGGTTTTCTGCAGGCGTTGCCCGACGGGTTGCAGCAGACACAGACTCTTGCCGTTGAGAAAGCCATTGCCGGCGACAATGCCGCTTTGATGGCTGTGCGCAATTCGCGGAACACGCGTCAGACGCTGTCGGAAAATGTCAGTGTGAGGCAGTTGTCGGAGTCGTTGCGGCTTTATGAGCCGAGCGGTGTCGACGGGAGGTTGCCGTTGCTGGTTTATTTCCATGGCGGCGGCTGGACTTTCGGCAGTCTGAACAGCTGTGCGCGGTTTTGCGACGCGGTGGCGGCTATGGGTGGCGTGAAAGTGCTTGCCGTTGACTATCGGCTTGCTCCCGAACACCCGTTCCCGTGTGGACTGCATGACTGCTGCGATGCGGTGGCATACGCCCGCGACAATGCCGCTTTGTTGGGCATAGACGCATCGCGCATCAGCGCCGGAGGCGACAGCTCGGGCGGCAATCTTGCTCTTGCCGTGGCTCTTTCCGATGAATGCCGTGGCGCGTTGGAGTCGCTTGTGCTTTTTTATCCGGTCACTAAGGCTTTTGCCGACGGCTCGGAGTCGTGGCGTAAATATGGCAGCGGCTACGGGCTCGATGCGGATTTGATGGAGGCGTTCAACCGCGCCTATCTTGGTGGAACGGATTCGGAAAACCATGCCGTCAGTGTGGGATTGTGCAGCGGGGAGCAACTGAGGCGTCTGCCGCGCACTCTTCTTGTCGCTGCCGGACGCGACATCCTTAGAGACCAGGGCTGCGAACTGGCGGAAAAATCAGGAGGACGGATTGAAAGAGTGGAATTTCCTGACGCCGTGCATCTTTTTATCACTGTCCCCGGACAGGATGAGGCTTTCCGGAAGGCTGTCGATTTGACGTATGAATTTATAACACAGAAACAATGATAAAACAAACCGTATTCAAACTGTCTCCAAAGCGGAGAGGATGCCATTTGATCACTTCTGAAATTATGAGCGGCATCCCGCAGCAGCTGCCCGAGACCGGGTTGCTGAATCTATTCGTGCAGCACACTTCCTGCGCGCTTACAATCAACGAAAATGCCGACCCCGACGTGCGTGGCGACATGACGCGCATCATGGATTGCCTTGTGTGTGAGGGCGAGCCATATTACGAGCATACGCTTGAGGGGCTCGACGATATGCCTGCCCATGCCAAGTCGTCGCTTTTCGGTGTGAGCATTACGATTCCAATCTCCGCACATCGCCTTGCTCTCGGCACGTGGCAGGGCATCTACCTCTGCGAATTCCGCGATTCCGGCGGCAGCCGAAGCATCGTGGCTACCGTGATGGGAGAATAAAAAAACGCAAAAAAACGCCTGCAAATTGATAATTGCGGGCGTTTCTTATGAGATTGCGACTGAATATTAGCACTTTGCGCCTTTTGCGCCCTTCACGCCTCCACCGAGGCTGAAGATGTTCTGGTCAAAGTTGGTCGTTTTCTGTCCTTGTTCGCGTTTGCGCTTCAGGGCCAGCTGCACGAGACGGTCCATCAGTTCGTCAAACTTGATTCCTGTGGCCTCCCACAGATAGAACGACAGAGACCCAGGGATTGTGTTGATTTCGTTGACAAAAACATTGTTGGTGCTGGCATCGACCATAAAGTCAACGCGGCTCACGCCGTGGCACGACAATACGCGGAATGTTTCTTTGGCGAGGAATTGGATGCGCTCCGTGATGTCTTTCGGCAGGTCGGCAGGGATGCGCTTGTCGGAAGCCTGCATGCCTTTCGCGCCCTTTGTTCCTCCTTTATACTTGTCGTCGTAGCTCAGGAACGCGCCGGTTTTGATAGGCTCTTCAAGAATCGACGGCTGGCAGTCGTCGCAGTCGCCGAGCACAGAGCAGTTTATTTCCTTGAGGTTCTCCACCATGTCCTCCACGATGATGCGGGTTGAGTATTGCTGTGCGGTCTCAACGCTGTCGAGCAGTTCCTCGCGTGTCTTTGCGCAGCTGATTCCTACGCTTGAGCCGAGGTTGGCAGGTTTCACGATTACAGGGTATCCGATTCGCTCTTCCACTTTCTTCACCAACGCATCTTTCTCGCGGTACCATTGCTTGTCGGTAAACCATACGTAGTCGACCACAGGGATGTCGCAGTCCTTGAGAATCATCTTCATTGTCACCTTGTCCATACCGTTGGCCGACGACACTGTGTTGCAGCCGGCGTAAGGCACGCCGATGGTCTCGAGCACGCCCTCAAAGATGCCGTCCTCGCCGTTTGTGCCGTGAAGCACAGGGATGACCACGTCGATGGCTGCATAGACGTTGTGTCCGCCGAAAAGTTTTGTCTTTGCGCGGTAGAGGTTGAAGTCGCCGAACTCAGGACGCATGTAGACTTCTTCGCATTTTTCTACAAGGGCCTTCATGTCGCGGTAGTTCTTTACGTCGAAAAGTGCGTCGCCGGTCACCCAACGGCCCTGCTTCGTGATGTATACTGGTATGACGTTGTATTTGTCGCGGTTCATTGCGTGCATTGCCTGTGAGGCGGAAATCACGGAAATCTCATGTTCAACGGAGCGACCTCCGAAGAATACAGCAACAGTTGTTTTCATTTTCTTTTTTGTATTGTTATGGGTTGTTTGTTGATTACTTATTTGAACGTGTCGGGCAGGTCGTTCTCGTAGAGCACGGTGTCGCCCATTTGCAGCAGCGAGGCAAGACGTTGCTGAGCCTCGGCAAACGAGTCGACCACAATTAGGTTGTCGTCGTTGAATGTGCCTGATTTCTTTATGCCCTCCACGATGGCGTTGCGGTTGTATTGTCCTACGACGATTGCCACATCCACCGTTTCCGCTATGTGCTCGCCGAACGCCTCGTTGAGTGCCTGCTGGCGGTCGCCGAGCTCAATCATTCCCGGCGTTACAACGATGCGCTTGCCGCGGGTCATTCTGGCAAGCACGTCGAGAGCCATCCGCGATCCGTGAGGGTTGGAGTTGAACGCATCGTCGATGATTGTCACTCCGCCTGGAGTGCGCTTCATGTTGAGGCGGTGCTCCACTTGCTCAATCTGGCTTACGGCATAGCGGATTTTGTCGGCTGGCACACCCAGTTTCATCGCCATGATAACGGCGGCGAGAAGGTTGGAGATGTTGCATTCGCCCACAAGACGCGTTTCGAGCGACATCACGGTGCCGCCTTTTTTGTCTGCCACGTCGAAGCGGGTGCCGTGTTCCGAATATTCAATGTTGCGCGCGGTGTAGTCGGCGTTTGCGGTGGCTTGCACGGCATAGCGCAGGCACGAAGTGTTGTCAACTTCGCGATTGGCCACGTATGGGAAGTCATCGTTGACCACGCAGAAGCCGTCGGCAGGGAGAGCGTCGGCAAGCTCGAACTTTGTGCGTTGCACATTCTCTATCGATTTGAACGATTCCATGTGCTGTTCGCCCACAGCAGTTATTATGCCGTATTGCGGATGCACTATGTCGCAGATTTCCTTGATGTCGCCGCGTTGCTTGGCGCCCATCTCGCAGATGAAAATTTCGGTGTAAGGCTTCAGCATCTCGCGGATGGTGCGGGTCACGCCCATTGGAGTGTTGAAGCTGCCTGGAGTCATCACCACGTTGAACTGTTCGCTAAGGATGCGGTTCAGATAATGCTTGGTGCTTGTCTTGCCGTAACTGCCCGTGATGCCGACCACCTTCAGCGACGGCATTTCACCGATGATGCGGCGCGCGTCGTTGACATAGCTGTTGTTGATTGACTTCTCGACAGGTTGCATCGCTGCGTTGCACAGGGCGAGCACGCCCCACGAAAGCACAGCCATCGCTGTGAGCGCAGCCCCTGCGGCGGTGATGTTGATGCCTGCATCGGCATGCGTGGAGCACGACAATGCCGCCACAAACAGCGTGGCGACAATCATAGCCGAGAGCAGACGCCACACGCGTTTGGTCATCACCAGTGGCTTTTTATATTTCTTTTTGAGCAGGATTGCTGCCTTGATAGCAAAAACAATGATTGCAATCGGAAGAGTCACCACCTTTGGAAACATCGAGACGAGAAGCAGGAACACCGCAAGGTCGGAGATTCTCGACATCGAAGCATAGTCCTTGCTCATGCGCCACCACTTGAAGTAGCGCTCGTTGCGGTAAGAGTTCTGCTGCATCATCTGCAGGTCGAACTTGTAAACCTGCAGCAGGTAGAAAGCGGTTGTTGCCACCATTACGGCGGCGAGGATAGTCACGGTCAATTCCATTACTTTATAGTTTTGTCTTTATCTAAGAAACTGTTGATTACGGCTGCAAACTGATATGGATTCTCGAGGAAGCTGTAATGTCCCACGCCGGGAAACTCCACCAGTCCGGCATCCGGTATTAGCCGTTCCATCTTGCGGGCGTCAGAGATGGGGGTGGCAGTGTCGGCGGTGCCCCATACGAGCAGTGTCGGGCAGCTGATTTTAGGCAAAGCCCATGTCAAATCTTCATTGACCACCTTGCTCAGAATCTGGCGCATACGCACCGATGCGCTTGAATAGTCGCTCGACCCCACGCGTTTGCGGTAGCGGTTGAGCATTTCCTCGCCCTTTGTTTTGCCAAGAAGCAGCGGCAGGGCGTGTTTCACCGTCTTGTAGGTGTAAACTTTGATGTAGTATTTCATTGAGTGGCGCGGCTTTATGCCTGCGGCATCGACAAGAATCAGTTTGCGCACCTTGTTGCGCGACGACAACAGGATGCCTACGCGTCCGCCGAACGAATGCCCGAGCAGTATAGGGTTTTCGATGTTCTCTTTTTTCAGAAACTCCTCTGTCAGGCGGGTGTAGTCCTCTATGCCCCAGACTGTTTGTGGCTCTGTGCTTTTACCGAAGCCGGGGAAGTCCACATTGTAGACTTTAAAATATGGCACAAGCAGCTTCTCGATGCTTGCCAGCGTTGTACGGTTGCAACCCCATCCGTGCATCAGCACCACAGGAATGCCCTCTCCCTCAACGTTATAGTTGAAGTCGACTCCGTTAATTTCAATTTGTTTTTCCATTTTCGCGAAATATCATTGCAAAGATAGTGCAAGGTGAGCGAAAAACATTCAAACTTGTTTGAAAATGTTTTTCCGAGGCGCAGCCTATTTTATGAAAAGATAGTGCAAGGTGAGCGAAAAACATTCAAACTTGTTTGAAAATGTTTTCCGAACCGCCGCCTATTTTATTCAGCGGATAGTGCAAATCGAGAGCAGAGCATTCAAACTTGTTTTAACTTTTACGCAAAAAACGCGGTTTTTGTCGATATTTGCTTAAAAAAAGATATAAATTCGCTTGAAAAATTTAAAAAAAACAATTATATTGCGCTCGGAAAATATAAAATGAAAAATTACAATCCAATTATTAATAACCCAAACCTAAGAATTATGAAAAAACTATTATCGAGCGCATTGCTTCTGTTGGCAAAAGATGCAGTCCATGGAATTGTCAGGTTGAATAAACAATAAGCATTATGAAACGGATATGTATATTGCTGTTGTCTGCAGTTTTGGCGGCTACGGCGGTGGGGCAGACTGTGGCGGGTCGTGTTGTCGACGATGAGAGCGGAGAGGCCCTGCCTTCGGCAAGCGTCTATGCCAAGTCATTGGCGAAAGGCACATCAACCGATTCTGATGGACGCTTTGAAATGGCAATCCCGGAAGGGAAGACGGTTGATTTGCGGATAAGCTATGTGGGATATAAAGAGACAACAATACAGATTAAGTCGGGAAGTGCGCCTGTTGAGGTGCGCCTGCAGCGAGGCACGGAGTTGCGTGATGTGCAGGTCTATGGTGCGCGCCATGACTTTGGCGTTAAATCCTCGCAGATGAGCGCACAGGTGCTGACATCGCAGCAGGTGAAGGAGGTGCCGGCATTGTTTGGTGAGATCGACGTGATGAAATCGCTACAGCGTTTGCCTGGAGTGCAGTCGGGAGGCGACGGCACTGCGGGAATCTTTGTGCGAGGGGGCAATTACGACCAGAATTTGATTACGCTCGATGGCTCAACGCTTTACAATGGTGAACATCTTAAAGGGTTTGTATCGGCAATCAATGCCGAGATGGTAGACAATGTGGTGCTTTACAAAGGCGCTTTTCCGGCTCGTTACGGCTCGCGCCTTTCGAGTGTGATCGACATAGGTGTGCGTGAGGGTGACTTTGAGTCATATCATGGCAGTGCATCCATAGGAATGTTGTCGACGAAGGTGCAGGCGGAAGGTCCGATATGGAAAGGTCGCACGTCGTTTAATGTGGCAGCTCGCGCCTCATATTTCGACGCCATAGTGCAGCCATTGCTCAAAAGCGTGTACGACAACAAGAAGGCAATGGAGCCGTATGCCAAGATGAATTTCTATGATGTCAACGCTAAATTGGTGCATCGCTTCTCGGAGAGCGACCGACTGTCGGCTGTGTTCTATTGGGGCAAGGACGTTAGCAACTCTTCTCCTACCGATAGTGAGACTAATTTCGGAAGCAAGAGTGGTGAGACTAGAACTAAAAAAAATGAGACAAAAAACAATTGGGGCAACCTGGTGTCGAGTTTGTATTGGACGCATACAGCCGGCGACAGGTTTCTTGTGAATGTCAATGCGAGTTTCAGTCTGTATGACTATAGACTGGCGCAGAATGTGTCGGGATATTATGAGAGTCGGAAGATGGGACAATTGCAGAGGAAGACAGAAGAGGTGTCGGAAACACGTTATGATTCGAAGGTGAAGGATGCTTCTATCACTGCCGACTTCAGATTTCGCCCTGTTGCTGCCCACGATTTGCGATGGGGTGTCAAAGGCTCGTTGCAGCAGTTGTCGCCGATAATCCATGCCTATAGTTACAATTATGATTATACGCCGACTAAGGAAACGCGTATGGAAACCGACAGAACAATAGGCAAACGGCAGAACTTGCTGACGGCAAGCGTATATGCCGAGGACGATTGGACTGTGGCTTCGTGGCTGATGGCAAATGTCGGGTTGCGCTATTCGTTGTTTTCTGTTGAAAACAAGACATACGGCTCGCTTGAGCCCCGAGCTTCGGTGCGCTTCCTGCTTACGCCTGCCATGGCGTTGAAACTGTCGTATGCACGGATGGCGCAGGGCGTGCATCTGTTGAGCAGCAGCAATATCGTGATGCCGTCAGACATTTGGGTGCCTGTGACTGAAGAAATTCCGCTGATGCGCTCCAACCAGTATGCCGGTGGTGTCAACTATGAAATTATGAAAGGACTTGAAGCGTCGGTGGAAGGCTACTACAAGACGATGGACAATGTGCTTGAATACAACAACGGTGCGTCGTGGCTCAATTGCACCGGCGATTGGCAGAGTCTTGTCAGTCTCGGAAAGGGGCGCTCCTACGGTGTGGAGCTGATGGCTCAACGCACCGTGGGCAACACTACCGGTTGGGTGAGTTACACATGGGCAAAATCGTTGCGCACATTCGACCGCCCGGGGCAGGAACTGAACGGCGGACGAGAGTTTCTTGCCGGCAACGACAAACGGCATAATTTCAACATCGTTGTGGTGCAGCGGCTGGGACAGCATTGGAAACTGTCGGCGTCGTGGACTTATCAGAGCGGCCGCCGCGGTATATTGGCAAACACATCAATGTATGGCGGTGTGCTGCAGGAATGGGATCCGAGTTTCAGACCGGAATCCAGCACGCTTAAAGAACAGGAATATATGCAGAATCGTGATGACGCCGCACATTGGGCGGAAATGCCGGGAATGTTTACAACTTATCGTGAGCGCAACAATTATAAGCTTCCGGATGTGCACCATCTTGATGTGGGTATAACCTATTCGGTAAACCATCGGAGGTTTGGCGCGAGCGAGGTGAACCTGTCGTTCTATAATCTGTACAACCAAAAGAACATCAACAGCGTTTATATCGGGACAAATAACAAAAAATATGTGCTGAAAGGCATTTGTATGTTCCCGTTTATGCCGTCGTTGACCTACACATTAAAATTCTGACAATATGAAACGGTTAAAATATTTGATTTCAGCGTTGAGCATCGTTGCGGTGGTGCTCACGGGATGTGAGAAAGAGCTTGGCTTTGACGAGGGCGGAGAGAACCTCAATGTGATAGCGATAAGTATGGTGGCGTCGCCCGACACTACGCTGGAGGCCATCGTGGCGCGCACATACCGCACGGGTGTTGTCGGCACGGAAGGAACGAATGTAGTGGAGACGTTTCTGAAGGCCGCCACGCTGCGGTTTGCCACGGTGACATATTCGGTCAACGGCGCCTCTCCGGTAGAGATGGTCTACGATGCCGAGCATTGCCGTTTCCGCAGCGACTATCGACCGAAGGCAGGCGATGTGATTGCGGTTTCAGCCACTGAACAGAATTTTCCGTCGGCATCGGCAAATTTCACAATGCCTACGGTTGCCCCGACAGTTGAGATTGTAAGGACTCGGAAATATCAGCAGGACCATCTGCTTGACCAACTTGAAACCGGGTATTTTGACGGTGGACAGGACACGGTGGTCGACATCTCTCTGAGGATGAAGGGCCTGGAGCCGTCGGGCTATTACCGTCTCAACGTGCGCAGCCTCACGGAGAAGGTTGTCGACGGCAAGACGGTGTATGACACCAATGATTGTTATCATTCCTACGATCCTTTGTTTCAGGATATCCGGCTGTCGAAGCCCCGCAAAGGATGGTATAAGGATTTCAGCAACGTGTTTGCCGGCACGGCTGCCGGTGGCCCAGGATATGAGTGCACGGTGACCACACGTCTGCGCAAAGGCGATGTGGGTAAGCGCATAGTGGAGGTGGAGTTGCAGTCGTTGACCGAGGATTTATACTACTATCTGAAGTCGGTGATGCTCTATCAGGTCTATTTGCAGTTGATTAACGACGCACAGACGGAGGCTGTGCAGATACACAGCAACGTAGACGGTGGATTCGGTGTTGCCGGAGGCTTGCTGGGTACAGAGAAGCGTGCGGTCGCATTCTGATTCATGTTTAGGATTTTTGGTTATATAATTGAGAAAGCACTTCCGACGCGATGTCAGGAAGTGCTTTCTTTTTGAGTTATGCTTTAGTCAAAGGCTTAAACAAGTCCTTTGCCGTGGCAGTTCTTGTATTTCTTGCCGCTGCCGCATGGACATGGGTCGTTGCGTCCCACTTTCGGTCCTACTTTGATAGGGTCGGTGTGGTGTGGGCCTTGCGGAGCGCGTGCTGCTTGACGCTGCTCGTCCTGTCCTGGATACTCCTCCTTGTGGGCGGTGTATTTGCGGTAGTCGTCGCGGCGTTCTGGCGCTGCCACCGGTTCTGCCGTAGGCATCGACGGCGACACTGACGTGTTGCTGTAGCGCGGTGCCGGGATGCGTGGGCTGTTGTCGGTTTCTGTTGCCTCTTCAGCCTGCGCTGGAGCCTGCTGTTCGCGTGGCGGTTGGCTTTGTGCCTGCACAGGGATTTGACCGCGTGTCAGCGAAGCCACGGCTTTTGCATTCATGTTGTCGAGCATTGCGTCAAACATCTTGAACGACTCGATTTTGTAGATTACCAGCGGGTCTTTCTGCTCGTAGCTTGCATTCTGAACCGACTGGCGCAACTGGTCGAGTTCGCGCAGGTGCTCCTTCCATGCCTCGTCGATGCTCATCAGCAAGATTGACTTCTGCCAAGCCTTGGCGATGTTTTTGCAGCCTTCGTTGTACGACTCCTCAAGGTCGACAGTGATTCCAAACACACGCTTGCCGTCGGTGATAGGCACGCGCACAAGACCCTTGCCTCCGTGGTTTTCCACGATGTCGGAAATCACCGGCATGGCAGCCTCTGCCATCTTCTCTGTGCGCTGGTTGAATGTGGTGATTGCCTGGCGGTAGATGGCGTCAACCTGCTTGTCTGTGCCCATCTTCTTATATTCTTCCTCAGAGAATGAAGGCTCGAAGCCGAATGTGGTAAGCACATCCATGCGCAGATCCTCGTAGTCGCTTTGCGATCCGTAGCGCTTCACGATGTTGCCGGCAGTCTCGTAGAGCATATTCATGATGTCGATGCCGATACGCTCACCCATCAATGCATGGTGGCGGCGGGAGTAGATCACCTTGCGCTGTGCGTTCATCACGTCGTCATATTCAAGCAGGCGTTTACGGATGCCGAAGTTGTTTTCTTCCACGCGTTTCTGTGCGTTCTCGATTGAACGGGTCACCATGCCGGCCTCGATAGGCTCGCCCTCTTTAAGTCCGAGACGGTCGAGCATCTTGACAACCTTGTCGGTTGCGAACAGACGCATCACGGTGTCTTCAAACGACACGAAGAACACTGAAGAACCCGGGTCGCCCTGACGTCCGGCACGTCCGCGCAGCTGGCGGTCGACGCGGCGTGACTCGTGGCGCTCCGTACCGATGATTGCCAGACCTCCGGCGGCTTTTACTTCAGGAGTCAGTTTGATGTCCGTACCACGACCCGCCATATTGGTTGCGATTGTCACCACGGCTTTCTGTCCGGCGCGTGCCACGATTTCAGCCTCTTTCTGGTGCAACTTGGCGTTGAGCACGTTGTGAGGGATGCGGCGCAGCTGGAGCATGCGGCTCAGCAACTCGGAGATTTCCACAGATGTTGTTCCGACCAGCACAGGGCGTCCAGCTTCTACCATCTTCTGGATTTCGTCGATTACGGCGTTGTATTTCTCTTTCTTTGTCTTGTATACGCGGTCGTTCATGTCGATGCGTGCCACCGGACGGTTGGTCGGGATGGTCACGACGTCGAGTTTGTAGATGTCCCAGAACTCGCCTGCCTCAGTCTCTGCGGTACCAGTCATACCGGCAAGCTTGTGATACATGCGGAAGTAGTTCTGCAGGGTGATTGTTGCGAAGGTCTGTGTCGCAGCTTCCACTTTCACGCCCTCTTTCGCCTCGATGGCTTGGTGCAGACCGTCGCTGTAGCGGCGGCCTTCCATGATACGTCCTGTCTGCTCGTCGACAATTTTGATTTTTCCGTCGTCGATGACGTATTCGATGTCGCGGTCAAAGAGGGTATAGGCCTTGAGCAGCTGGTTGACAGTGTGCACGCGTTCAGCCTTGATGGCATAGTTCTGTGCATACTGTGATTTCTTCTCGGCCTTCTCCTCGTCGGAGATGTTCTCGTTCTCCAGTTCTGCCAACTGTGTTGTGATGTCGGGCAGGATGAAGAAAGTCGGGTCGTCGGTCTTGCCGGTGAGCACGTCGATACCTTTGTCGGTCAGCTCGATGCTGCGGTTCTTCTCGTCGATTACGAAGTAGAGCGGATCGGTGACGATAGGCATCTGCTTGTTGTTGTCCTGCATGTAGAAAGCCTCGGTCTCGAGCAGGAGAGGCTTGATGCCGTCCTGGCTCAGGTATTTGATGAGCGGACCGTATTTAGGCAGACCCTTGAAGGCGCGGAAGAGCAGCAGTGCGCCTTCCTTGCGCTCATCCTTGTTGTCGGATGCGATTTTCTTCTTTGCATCGGTGAGCAGCGATGTCACAAGGCGGCGTTGCGCGTTGACCACTGTCTCTACGTTCGGCTTGAACTGGTCAAACATCTGGTCGTCGCCTTTGGCAACCGGACCTGAGATGATGAGCGGCGTGCGGGCGTCGTCGATAAGCACTGAGTCGACCTCATCGACGATGGCGAAGTTGTGTGGACGCTGCACGAGGTCGGCAGGCGATGTTGCCATGTTGTCGCGAAGGTAGTCAAAGCCGAATTCGTTGTTTGTACCGAATGTGATGTCGGCGTTGTATGCGCGGCGGCGTTCCGGGGAGTTGGGCTCTGTCTTGTCGATGCAGTCAACAGAAAGACCGTGGAACATGTAGAGCGGACCCATCCACTCGGAGTCACGTTTGGCGAGGTAGTCGTTGACGGTGACCATGTGCACGCCGTTTCCTGTCAAGGCGTTGAGAAACACAGGCAGCGTTGCCACAAGTGTCTTTCCCTCACCGGTTGCCATCTCGGCGATTTTGCCTTGATGAAGCACGATGCCGCCGATAAGCTGTACGTCGTAGTGGATCATGTCCCAAGTCACCTCGTTTCCGCCTGCCATCCAGTGGTTGTGGTAGATGGCTTTGCCGTCGTTGATTTCAATGAAGTCTTTGCCTTGGGCGGCGAGCTTGCGGTCGAAATCGGACGCGGTCACTTCGATTGATTCATTTTGAGCGAAGCGGCGTGCGGTGTCGCGCACGATGGCAAATACCTCAGGAAGATATTTGTTAAGCTCGTCTTCGAGCACTTCAAGGATGTCTTTCTCGATTTTGTCGATTTTCTCCCAGTACGGCTCGCGGTTTTCATACTCCACATTCTCGATTTCAGCCTTGATGTCGGCAATCTCTTTGCGTTTGTCGGCAACGCTGTCTTTGAGTGCTGCGCGGATTTTGGTGATGCGGTCGCGCAACTCGTCGTTGCTCAAATTCTCCAACGTGGGGTAAATCTTGTTGATTTCAGCCACGATTGGTTGAATCTCGCGCAGGTCGCGCTGCGACTTGTTTCCAAAAATTTTTTTCAGGAAATCATTGAATCCCATAATGTATTTTAGTTTTTTGTTTATAATCGTATTGTCGTGCCTCGGGAAATCCATTGTCGCGCCTGAGGCACACGGCGCTGTAGTGCCGCTTAGTCTTTAAGCGACAACGGCATCATGCGCGCGCCGTTGGGCGAGCGTATTCTGAGGATGCGTGCCACGGTGGGCGCCAGCAGCGCCGCGTCGATTGGCGATGTGATTTTCTGAGGCTTTACGCCCGGCGCAATGATGAATGCCGGCGCGCAGACAGCGTTGATGTTGACTTGTTTCAGCTGTTGCTGGCTGTTGTAGTCGTCGCGCACTTTCCATCCTGGCGCGATTTGCAGAAACACGTCGGCTGTTTCCTGCGACGTGATTGACTTGTGCAGCCGCAGCAGTGTCTCGCTGACAGGATTGTCGAGCACCTCGTCGACGGAGTATGCCTCGTCTACGCCAGCCATACGGCGCAAGAATGCACCCGACACTTTGCGCAGTTCCTCGACTGAAACGTTTTTCTCTTTTGCAAGTTTCTCGTTGAGATAGATTTTCTCGTTGAAGTATCCGTTCACCCAGCTTCCGTTGCCGTAGAGCGCCATCAGGTACATGTTGAGCAGCGACACAGCCTTTTTCGACGAGAATTCGCCTGTCGGGATGTTGAACCGAGGGTCGGTGGCATACATGTCGTCGAAATAGCCTGTCGGCGTCACGAAGATGCAGGCGTTACCGCCAACGTTTTTCTCAATGGCGGCAAACAGACGCTCAAGCTCGTGGTCGAGACGCAGATACTTGTCCTGCAGTTCGATGCGGCTGTCGTTGTCGGTTGCATATCCGTAGGGTGCTGCGGTGTATGCGATGTTGAGCATGTCGACCGTGGCGCGTTTGCCCAGAGCCATGTCGTTCAGACAATTGATGGCCACCGAGGTTATCTCCTCGTTGACGAGAGCCGAACTCTTGAATTTCTCTACGCCGTCGCCGTCCTTGAACGTGTATTTGAAAGGATAGAACGTGCGGTGGAGAGGAATGTCGGGATATTTGTTGATGTCCATGCTCGGACGCCAGGTCAGCGTGTCGAGGCGTGAGCGCAGAGGCATCAGCATGTTGCGGGTTGAGATGGTTGTAGGGTAGTCTTTGTAGAATGTAGACGAAGCCCATTTACCTGTTTTGTCGCTTATCCAGAAAGCGCCGTTGGCAGCGTGTCCTGCCATCAGAATGGCTTGTTGTGCGTCGGGGGCAATGGCGTATACGTCGCCGATGCCGTTGTTGTCCATACGCAGCTCGTCGCTGATGGTCGACACCTTTATCGCCATTGGCGAGAGAGTCTCGTCGGTGGCGTTGCCAATAAATTTAGGGTCGTTGAGAATCAGCGTTACGCGGCGCGCCTCTTCGTTGTAGACTGTGGCGCCGGTGATGCCGTTGACGTTGGGATAAGTGCCGGTGTAGATTACGGCTGTCGACGTCGTCTTGTCGAGCTGTGCCATGTCAAACACCACGTTGTCCAGATGCGCGCCTTCAGCCATGAGGCGTTTGAAGCCTCCGTTGCCAAACTGCGACTGGAGCAGGTCGAGATAGTCGCCGCGAAGTTGGTCGATTGATATGCCCACAATGAGCGTAGGACGCCCCGACGACACCTGCGACAAGGCAGACATCGCCACGAGCGAGAATATCATTGAGGATATCAGTCGGTTTACTTGCTTCTTTTTTCGCATCTCTTATAGTTTACGATATAGCCTGCTGAGCGCGCTAACGTGCAAAGCATCAGCGGGAAAAACGCTGCGTTTGCCGTTTGTGGCAAAGCCCGCCACGCGACAAGCAATATCAAAACAAGCGCAAAGTTAAGAAAATGATATGAATATACCCACTTTTTTGCTGATTTTATCCAAATTGTAATTGCCGGGAACAGGCAGAACGGGTTCAGCCAAAAGCCGAGCCAGTTGGGTGAGGTGGCTTCGTGTTCGGAGATGAAGATAAGGAAGAACACGAGGCATCCGGTAAGTCCGGTCAGCGTGAACCACACTGTGTCGAGCCAGCGCATCTGCTTGTGTCGCACTACGCCGAAGACTGTGGCACCGGCGATGAGCGCGAATGCCAGCCAGCATATAAACAGGGGCGACAGCAGAAACGGTGTGGGCGGCAGAACGGCGTTCTCGCTGCCTTCCACGAGCGTGCTTGTGCTTTCAACGATGCCCACGCGTTGTCCGGAGGCGGTTTTATAGGTAGCGCCTGCCATCTCCTTCATCAGGATTATTGGGGCAAACATCTGCTGGCGGACGGAAATAGGGCGGTCGATGCCTTGTCCGAGGGCAAGGTCGATGCCGAATTGATACCACGGGTAGTTGCAGCCGTAGTGCGTCATGATGTCGCGGTAGGTGGCGTCGGGGTGTTCCGACGGCGGATAGGAGAGTCCTCCTACGGCTTGCTCTATGAGGTCGCGCGGCCGCGTGGCGCAGTTGTTGAGCACGTAGTTGTAGCGATATTCGCGGTTTTCGGGCAGGCAAAGCCGTTCAAGTTCGTTGAATAGCCATAATGCCTGTTGTTCAGACAGCCGCAGACGTTGTTCCACGACCTTAGAGCCTCTGCCGGCGTATTCTGGTGTGAAATATTCCGTGGGGTATCCTCCTACGGCATAGTCGGTCTCGCCTTTGACAAAGCGGTAGATGAAATGAGGCTGGTTGAACGAGAACAATCCGAAGTTGTACACGCGGTCCATCATCGCGCCGTCGGTGATGCGGATGGCAGTGTGTCCGTACAGTTCAAACACCTCCTGTCCGGGAAAGCACGTCAGCAGGCTCACGTCAAGACGTTGCGCTTGTGCCGCCACGGGCATAGCGATGCAGATGATTATTAGAGCCAATAACTTTTTCATGGTGCAAAGATAGTGCAAGCCGAGAGGAAAGAAAAGAGCTTGCTCAATTTTCTTTTCCGAGGCGCCGCCTATCTTATCCAAAGATAGTGCAAGCCGAGAGGAAAGAAAAGAAAAGAGTCCGGTGCAATACCGAACTCTTTCTCAAATCGGATAGTTAATAACCTGTCCAACTTTTTGGGATCACTTCGCTGTGGAATGTCCCCGCTCTATGCTATGAAAGATAATTCATCACCAATAAGTAAACTCATTTATGTCGGTATATGTCGTACCGTTGATGATGACTTTGTCAGGGTCTCCGCTTGAATCCGTTGTGCCTTTGAGGAAGACATTCTTGTTGAACGCAGAGCCGTCGGAATACCGGCAGTTGATAAATTCAATGATTGAATGCTGCTTCATGCATGACACAGCATAGTCGTAGTCATAGATGTCGTTGCCTTCGCCGTCATTTCTGTTAGGAGCTGTCGGAAGCCAGCGGTTGTCGGTGGCTGTTGTGTAGCGGCTAAATTCGCAGTCCTTGAACACGCTGCTGCCATAGCAGCGGGCGTATGGATACCATAAATTACCGTAGTCGAATGTGCAATTCTCGAAATAACCGTCGCTCCATCCCGACATCCATCCGCGGAATGTTGTGTTACGGGCAATAAGTTTTCCGTTTCCGGGCTGATTTGTGCAGTATTGGAATTTAGGACCGAAATTGCAGTTCTCAAGAATGATGGTTGTGCCTGGATCCTCGGCAAACACACCATAAGCCGCTCTCATGGGAAAGTTAGTGTTTCTGACAGTCAGCGTTTTTCCGCCGTTCAGATAAATTCCGCCCCATACGTATGAGGCATCATCAATAAAATTGATGATGCCGAGTTTCACATTGTCGAGCACCACATTGTCGCTGTTGATTTTGAGATAGTATCCATCGCTGGTGCCGGCGCTGTCGTCGCGGGCGAGCGTGACGTCTTTGAACGTCACGTTGTCGTTGGGTATCTGGTAGCCGTTCTTTATCTTCAGCACCGAATTTGTTCCGCCGGTTATCACCACGCCTTCGGCAATGTTGGCTGGCAGTGCGAGCTGCACATTGTCGGCGAGCTGCACATGGCGGTTGTGGTGAGATGCTGCGTCGGCAAGCTCTTCGTCGGTGGCGATGCCGAGTGTGCCGATAAATGCAGGCTCAATCACAACGTTGAAGTCGACGCTGTTGGTGAGCAACGATCCGTAGATGTTGGTGCGGTAGTTGCGCTGCAGCGGAACGCTCGTGAATGTGCGCTTCATCGGTGTTGTGCCGTTGGTGTAGTCGAGAGTGACGTCGGCTATGGTCTTGTAGTCGGGCACCAGCACGTAGTTCATCGACAGGTAGTTGTAGGCGGAGCCGGCAGGAAACGCTTCGGAGGCGTCGGGGATGTCGGCATAGGAGAAAGTCACGTCGGTGGCGTTGCCTACGACGCTGCCCGACGCAAGGTTGATTGCCGAATAGGCTTGCGTTGCAACTTGAGTCTTTGTCACGGTGTAGCCCGATGCCGCAGCGGCGGCAAGGTCGTCTGTGCCGATGTTGAGCTGTGCGTACGGACGGTAGAGTTTTACGGTTTGCTGAAGGTTGCCATTCACGTCAATCTCCGCTTTTGCGAAAAACGCGTCGTCGGCTTCGTTGCTGCACACTGTGGGTGCGAGTGTAGCCACTTGTGTCGTTTCGTCGAATTTCGATTGTGCGTCAACCTCATCTGCGGCAGCCCAGAAGATCACATCATACTTCTTGCCGCTTGCCAGCTGGAGCTGCACGTTTTTTGACAATCCGGTCATTTCTACGGTTTCAGCAGCCTTGCCGTCAAACATTGCCAGGGGCTGCTGTTCTCCTTGTGGATACACGGCATATTTCAGAGACTTGATTTTCGAGGCTTCGCCGAATGCGCGTGTGCCTAATTCTTCTGGTAACTGGACTGTTAGCGATACAAGGTTTTCACCTTCACTCTCGGTGGCGAGCTTAATTTCATCGCTGCACGATGCAAGCAACAATGGTGTCGCAGCGATTGCAATTAAGGTCTTAAAATTCCCATTCATGATGTATTAGTTTTTAAATTTGTTTGGTATGTTTATATTACAAAGATACAAACATTATATTCTAAATCAAAAAAAATCAGAAAAAAAATTCATGGAATTGCAAAAAAAATGAAAGAGCCGGGGAACGGATGCTCAGCATAGTCGTCCCCCGGCTCAGTATTATGAGGAAAAAGTGCTATTGACGCTTTCCAGAGATAGTCGCCGTTAATATACGCTTAGCAGCTCCATGTCGAAAATCAGAGTGGAGCCGCCGGGGATGCCGGGTTGCGACAGTTTGCCGTAAGCCATTTCCGCCGGGATATACACTTCCCATCGGTCTCCTACGTGCATCTGTTGCATCGCGATGCTCCAACCAGTGATTAGGTCGCTGAGCCGTGCTGCGAGGGGAGAGCCCCCGCGGCTGCTGTCGAATGTGCGCCCGTTGATTGTGCGTCCGGTGTAGTGTGCGGTGACAACGCTGCGTGCCGACGGTTTGCGTCCGTCTTTGTCGCCCGATGCGATGATTTTATAGTAGATGCCTTTTGGCAGCGGTTTCACTCCTGTCTCTTGCGCCTTGTCGGCAAGCCATTGCCGGTTTTTCTCGATGTATTCTCTTTTTGCCATAGTCGGTGTTGTTTTTATTTGAAAATGTGACGTATTGTTTCCAGCGGTTCGTAGAAAATCATGCGCGGACCTGAAAAGCGCATCACCTCGCGCATCTGTTGGCGCATCGACGGCTTGTAGCAGTGCACTGTGCATCGGCGGCACGACGTTTTGCGCTCTCCGAACGGACAATGCTCCAACCGCGACTCGGCATAGGCGAGCAACTGACGGCAACTGTCGCAAAGTTCGCTGTTGCCTTTCTTCTTGCGGCAGTAGAGGCGCACCATCACGCCGACCACGCGTTTTTCTTTTTCGATTCTTGACATATAATTGACGGTAGGGTGGGAACAAAAAAAAGAGCCGCTTGAAAAAGCGACTCTTGCTGTGGGTGTTGACGGATTCGAACCGCCGACCCTCTGCTTGTAAGGCAGATGCTCTGAACCAGCTGAGCTAAACACCCTTGCTTCTCAAAAGCGATGCAAAGGTATGGCGAATTTTTTTATCCTCCAAATTTTTTGCAAAGATTTTTTTCGGCAAAAGCTTGTCTGATGCTGTATCTGTTGGATAATCAGAATGATAATAAATGAAAAATTTTATGTCGTTACGATGCTTGCAGATTGGTGAAAATATAGTAATTTTGCAGAGTTATTGAAAATATCAATCTTAAAAACAAACATAAATGTCTCTCTCATCACTGACAGCCATATCTCCAATCGACGGCCGTTATCGCGGCAAGGTGGAGGTCTTGGAAAATTACTATTCTGAATACGCGCTGATCCGCTATCGCGTAAAAGTTGAAATCGAATATTTTATCGCCCTCTGCAAACTTCCGTTGCCGCAACTTGCGGGCGTTGACCATGCGCTCTTCGGAGAGCTGCGCGACATCTACGCCAAATTCTCGGTCGACGACGCGCAGCGCGTGAAGGATATCGAAAGCGTAACCAACCACGATGTGAAAGCGGTGGAATATTTCATAAAGGAGCAGTTCGACCGTCTTGGCTTGGCTCAATATAAGGAGTTCATCCATTTCGGACTTACGTCGCAGGACATCAACAACACTTCGGTGCCGATGCTCATCCGCGACTCTCTCCACGAGGCTTACCTGCCTCTGCTCGATGAGATGGTTGGCTTGCTCAACCAGTATGCCGAGGAGTGGAAAGACATTCCAATGCTTGCCAAAACCCATGGACAGCCTGCGTCGCCGACACGCTTGGGCAAGGAAATCCGCGTGTTTGCCTATCGCTTGGAGAAGCAGATAGAACTGTTGAAGCAGGTGCCGGTGAGCGGCAAGTTTGGCGGCGCTACGGGCAATTTCAATGCCCACCGCGTGGCTTTCCCCGACCGCGACTGGCGTGCGTTTGCCAAGAAATTTCTCAATGAGAGTCTCGGCATCGAGCGTGAGGAGTGGACAACTCAGATTTCAAACTACGACAACCTGGCTGCTCTCTTCGATGCCATGGCGCGCATCAACACGATAATGATCGACCTTGACCGTGACATGTGGCAATATATCTCGATGGAGTATTTCAAACAGAAAATCAAAGCCGGAGAGGTGGGTTCTTCAGCCATGCCTCACAAGGTGAATCCAATCGACTTCGAGAACTCGGAGGGCAACCTCGGTCTGGCCAACGCAATTCTCAAGCATCTGGCTGGCAAATTGCCGGTTTCGCGCCTGCAGCGCGACTTGACCGACTCCACTGTGCTGCGCAATGTCGGTGTGCCGTTGGCTCACATGATGATAGCGCTTCACAGCACCCTCAAGGGCTTGCACAAGCTGCTGCTCAATGAAGCAGCCATCAGCCGTGACCTCGACAATATGTGGAATGTGGTTGCTGAGGCAATCCAGACCATCCTTCGCCGCGAAGGATATGAGAAGCCTTACGAAACGCTGAAGGCTCTCACCCGAACCAACAGCAAGGTGGACGCCGAAAGCATCGCCAGCTTCATCGACACGCTTAAAGTGAGCGATGCCGTGAAAGAAGAGCTTAAAGCGATTACTCCTCACAACTACACTGGGTTCTAAAGCATTGAAACAGTTGTAGGAAAGCACATAATTAAAAAGAATGTTAAAATTCAGTTTCTGACAAAGCCTTTTTTAATTATGTGCTTTTCCATTTGAAAAAAATGCAGTTACTTTGTCGATGGAATTATAAATTGCAAAATTGATTTAAATCTACAAGTTTTTAAGAATTAAGATTACAAATTAATAGCAAAGATAAAAAAGACGCCGCGAGGCAGTATTTGTATATAAAAAACAATTGAATTTACTATGGAAGAGAACAAAAAGCCGAAAAGAAGACGCATCGGCGAGTCTCAGGAGATGAATGGCGAGTCAGGACACTTTGAGAAGGTTACTTACAATCCGAAAGCTTCGTTTGTGCCTACTGATTCAGCACAGGGTGCGCCTGTGGAAGGTGGAAGCGACGCAGCGCCACGTCAGGACTATCGCAGACCGAACTACAACAATCAGAACAGCTACAACAGTTATGGCAACAACCGCCAGGGTGGTTACAACAACAACCGTCAAGGCGGATACAACAATTATAACAACCGCCAGGGTGGCTACAACAACCGTCAGGGCGGCTACAACAACAACCGCCAGGGCGGCTACAACAACAACCGCCAGGGTGGATACAACAATGCCCAGGGTGGATATTCCGACCAGCAGCACGACGGCGGATACAACAATTATGACAACCCGCAGGGCGGCTACAACAACAACCGCCAGGGCGGCTACAACAACAACCGTCAGGGCGGCTACAACAACAACCGTCAGGGTGGCTACAACAATAACCGCCAGGGCGGCTACAACAACAACCGCCAGGGTGGCTACAACAACAACCGCCAGGGTGGCTACAACAACAATCGTCAGGGCGGCTACAACAACAACCGCCAGGGAGGTTACAATAACAACAACCGTCAGGGAGGCTACAACAACAATCGTCCGGGTGCAAGTTTCAACCGCCAGGGCGGACAGCGTTTCACTCCACGTCCAAAACAGATTGTCTACGACGTGCCTGAAGTGGATCCGAACGAGGAAGTACGCTTGAACAAGTTTATGGCGAATGCCGGAATCTGCTCGCGTCGTGAGGCTGACGAGCTGATACAGCAAGGACTTGTGAAGGTGAACGGAAACGTTGTTACCGAACTCGGCTCAAAAATCAAGCGCGACGACGTGGTTGAATACAACGACAAGGTGGTTACGCTCGAAAACAAATGCTACATTCTGCTCAACAAGCCTAAAGACTGTGTCACTACAAGCGACGATCCAGACGGACGTCTCACGGTGATGGACATCGTCAAGAACGCTTGCAAGGAGCGCATCTATCCTGTAGGACGCCTTGACCGCAATACTACTGGCGTGCTTCTGCTCACAAACGACGGCGACTTGGCTTCGAAGCTGACTCACCCGAAATATGTGAAGAAAAAAATCTATCAAGTGTGGACCGACAAGGACATCGCTGAAGACGATATGCAGCAGCTTGCCGACGGCATCGAACTTGAGGACGGACCAATCCACGCAGATGCAATCAGTTATGTCAACGACCACGACAAGAACCAGGCGGGAATCGAAATCCACAGCGGACGCAACCGTATCGTGCGCCGTATGTTTGAGTCGCTCGGATATCGCGTGACTAAACTTGACCGTGTGTATTTCGCTGGCTTGACAAAGAAGAATCTGCCACGCGGACGCTGGCGTTACCTTACTCAGGAAGAAGTGAACTTCTTGAAACAAGGATCTTTTGAATAGAATTTTAAATCATACAAAATGAAACGTACAAAAATTTCAGAAATATGGGCGCCTGAGTTGATTGGCACAGACGTTTGTGTGAAAGGCTGGGTGCGCACGCGCCGCGGCAACAAGCATGTGCAGTTTGTGGCTCTCAACGACGGCTCTACAATAAAGAACCTTCAGATTGTCTTCGATATGGAGAAATTCTCCGACGAGGATCTGAAACCCATCACAACGGGTGCGAGCATCCATGTGGAAGGCAAGCTCGTGGAGTCGCAGGGAAAGGGTCAGACTGCCGAGGTGCAGGCGGAAACGCTTGAAATCTACGGCACTGCCGATCCTGAAACCTATCCGTTGCAGAAAAAAGGACACACTCTCGAATTCCTGCGCGAGAAGGCTCATCTGCGTCCGCGTACAAACACTTTCGGCGCGGTGCTCCGCATACGCCACACGTTGGCTTATGCAATCCACAAATTCTTCAACGACCGTGGTTTCTTCTATCTCAACACGCCGCTCATCACATCGAGCGACTGCGAGGGTGCCGGCGCGATGTTTCAAGTGACAACGCTTGACCTCAACGACATCCCTAAGAACGAAGAGGGCAAGGTGGACTATTCTCAGGATTTCTTCGGAAAGCCTGCCAGCCTTACCGTTTCCGGACAGCTTGAGGGCGAGCTTGGAGCAACGGCTCTCGGCGCAATCTATACGTTCGGACCTACGTTCCGCGCTGAGAATTCCAACACTCCGCGCCACTTGTCGGAGTTCTGGATGATTGAGCCTGAGGTTGCGTTCAACGACATCAACGACAATATGGAGTTGGCAGAGGATTTCATCAAATATTGCGTAAGCTATGCTCTCGAGCATGCTGCCGATGATATTGAATTCCTTGCAAAGATGTATGACGAGGATCTTGTTGAGCGACTCAAATCGGTTGTCAACACAGAATTTGTACGACTCACTTATACTGAGGGCGTGAAAATCCTTGAGGAGTCGGGACATAAGTTCGAATTCCCTGTTTATTGGGGTGCCGACCTTCAGAGTGAGCATGAGCGTTTCCTTGTTGAGGAACACTTCAAGCGCCCTGTAATCCTTACCGACTATCCGAAGGAAATCAAGGCTTTCTATATGAAGCAGAACGAAGACGGCAAGACTGTGCGTGCCATGGACGTGCTGTTCCCGAAAATCGGTGAGATTATAGGTGGCTCTGAGCGTGAGGAAAGCTACGAGAAGCTGAGCCAACGCATCGAGGAACTCAACATCCCGATGAAGGATATGTGGTGGTATCTTGACACTCGCCGTTTCGGCACTGTGCCTCACTCTGGTTTCGGACTCGGCTTCGAGCGCCTTGTGCTGTTCGTGACTGGTATGACCAATATCCGCGACGTCATTGCGTTCCCACGCACTCCGGGTAACTGCGAGTTCTAATCGCAAGACATGACAAAATAATTTAGGACTGGTTTGAGGCTGAATGGCTGAAAATCAGTCCTGTTTTTTTATAAAACAGACTGAATACTATGAGAAAAAGTGAATTCTTACAAGATTTCAAAGCCTTCGCGATGCGGGGCAACGTGATTGACATGGCTGTCGGTGTGATTATCGGCGGCGCTTTCGGTAAAATTATCTCTTCTGTTGTCGCCGACGTGATTATGCCTCCTCTCGGGCTGCTTGTCGGAGGAGTGAATTTCACAGACCTTAAGCTTGAGTTGAAACCTGCGGAGATGGTCGACGGCGTGATGCAGGATGCCGTGACGCTGAACTATGGAAATTTCTTGCAGACGGCGTTCGACTTTATTATCATCGCTTTGTCTATTTTCTTGTTTGTCAAACTTATCGGCAAACTGATGCGCAAAAAGGAGGAGGAGCCTGCCGCACCTCCGGCTCCAAGTAAGGAGGAACAGTTGCTCACTGAAATCCGCGATTTGCTGAAGAAGCAGAGCGAGAAATAGGTTATTTAAGTTTTTCTTTCAGAAAACGTCCGGTGTAGCTGTCCGGGCATGCCGCGATGTCCTCGGGTGTGCCCGCACACACGATGTGTCCGCCGCCGTTGCCTCCCTCAGGACCCATGTCTATCACGTGGTCGGCACACTTCACCACATCGAGATTGTGCTCGATGATTATGATTGTGTGTCCCTTCTCAATAAGACGGTTGAACGATGCCATCAGAGTGTTGATGTCGTGGAAATGCAGGCCCGTGGTAGGCTCGTCGAAGATGAACATCGACGGGCGCTGCTTCTCCTGACTGAGGAAATAAGCCAACTTTATGCGTTGGTTCTCACCGCCCGACAGTGTCGACGACGATTGTCCCATCTTGACGTAGCCCAATCCCACCTGCTGCAGCGGCAACAGGCGTTTCACGATGCGTGTCTCCGTAGTGCCCTTCGACTCGCTGAAAAACTCGATGGCCTGGTTGATGGTCATGTTGAGGATGTCGTAGATGTTCTTGCCGCGGTATTCGATGGCAAGAACCTCCGGCTTGTATCGCTTGCCGTGGCACGACTCGCATTGCAGCGTGATGTCGGCCATAAACTGCATCTCGATGGTGATTGTGCCTTCGCCCTTGCATTCCTCGCAGCGTCCGCCCTCGGCGTTGTAGGAGAAATATCCGGCGTCGAAGCCCATTTGTTTCGCGCCCTGCTGCTCGGCAAACAGCCTGCGGATTTCGTCGAAAGCCTTAAGATAGGTCGCCGCATTGCTGCGCGAAGATTTCCCGATGGGGTTCTGGTCTACAAATTCCACGCTGTTGATGAGCGACAGGTCGCCGCGCAGATCGGTGTATGACCCTGTGTTCTCGCAAGCCTCGCCGAAGTGGCGCAGCAGCGCGTTGTAGAGGATGTCGCGCACGAGAGTCGACTTTCCAGAGCCGCTCACGCCGGTCACCACGGTCATCACCTGCAGCGGGAAGCGCACGTCGATGCCCTTGATGTTGTTTTGCGCCGCACCGATAATCTCGATGTAGTTGTGAGTGCGCCGGCGCAGCTTGGGCAGAGGTATTTGCATCTCGCCGGTTAGATATTTTGCCGTCAGGCTGTCGGTGGCTTTGTCGAGCTTGTCGACAGGTCCTTGATACACCACATTGCCGCCTCCGCGTCCAGCCAAAGGTCCGATATCGATAATCCAGTCGGCGGCACGCATGATTTCCTCGTCGTGCTCCACAACGACCACCGTGTTTCCCAGCTGCTGCAGGCGGCGCAACACGCGGATAAGCCGTTCGGTGTCGCGTGAGTGCAGTCCGATGCTCGGTTCGTCGAGGATGTAGAGCGATCCTACAAGGCTGCTTCCCAATGAAGTGGCGAGGTTGATGCGCTGGCTTTCGCCGCCCGACAATGACGACGACAGGCGGTCGAGCGTCAGATATTCCAGTCCCACATCGCAAAGATATCCTATGCGGGTGCGAATCTCTGTGAGCAAGCGTTTGGCGATGCGTGCGTCGGAGTCGTCAAGGCTCAAGGTGTCAAACCATTGGCGCACGTCGCTTACCGGCATCCGCACGATGTCGGCTATCGTTTTGCCGGCAATTTTCACGTATAGAGCCTCGTGCCGCAGACGGCTTCCGTGGCATTCGGGGCACGCTGTCTTTCCGCGGTAGCGCGCCATCATCACTCGGTATTGTATCTTGTATTGGTTGTCTTTCACCATATCGAAGAAGCTGTCGATGCCGTAGATTCCCGGCGCACCGTGCCACAGCAGCGCGCGCTCCTCGTCGGATAGTTGGTAGTACGGGCGATGCACGTGGAAACCGCGTTTGGCGGCGGCGATGATAAACGCACGCTTCCATTCGCTCATTTTCTCTCCACGCCAGCACACGACGGCGTCGTCGTAGACCGACAGCGCCTTGTTGGGGATAACAAGGTTCTCGTCAATGCCGAGCACACGTCCGAATCCCTCGCAGGTGGGGCATGCGCCGTAAGGGTTGTTGAAGTTGAACAGTTGGTCGGTTGGCTCGATAAACTCGATGCCGTCCTCCTCGAATCGTTTTGAGAAAGCCGCGGCCGCGATGCCGTCGGGCGTCCATGCGAGCAGACTGCATTGCCCGTCGCCTTCGTAGAACGCCGTTTCCACAGAGTCGGTAAGGCGGCTTATGGTGTCGGCGTCGGAAGAGACGGTCAGACGGTCGATTAGCAGGTTGCAGTTCGTGTCGCAGTCTTTTGCATCGTCAATCTGTAGAAATTCGCCGTTGCGCTCAATGCGTGAGAAGCCTTCCTTTTTGTAGATGTCGAGCTGCTCCTCGATGGTTCGTCCAGATGGCAGGACGATGGGTGCGACTATGGCGATGCGTGTGCCGTCGGCATAGTTTTTCATGCATTCAACAACATCATCCACCGTGTTTTTCTTCACCAAGTTGCCCGACACGGGCGAGAACGTCTTGCCGATACGAGCAAACAGCAGTCGCAGATAGTCGTAGATTTCCGATGCTGTTCCCACCGTGCTTCGCGGGTTGCGCGTCGACACTTTCTGCTCGATGGCGATGGCAGGCGGCAATCCTTTAATGAAGTCGCATTCAGGCTTCTGCATACGGCCGAGAAACTGCCGGGCATACGATGACATGCTCTCCACGTAACGCCGTTGTCCTTCGGCATAAAGCGTGTCGAACGCCAACGACGATTTGCCGGAGCCGGAAAGTCCGGTGATAACGATGAATTTGCCGCGAGGAATCTCCAAATCTATGTTTTTCAGATTGTTGACCCTTGCGCCTTTTATGATGATATTGTTGTTCGCCATACGTTAATTTTTCAATTTGTCGAAATCTATTCCCGAAGGCGACTGGAACGCTCTCAAGCCGAACTTGCCGAGCGAGGCGTAAGCCGTCTCTACAATTTCCGCCTTGAAGTGCTCAAAGTCGACCCATTGCGTGCATGAAGTGAAGCAGTAAAGCTCCACGGGCAGTCCGCAAGCCGAAACCGGTTGTTGGCGCACCATCAAGTGTGGACGCGGGTTGGTGAGTGGATTTGAGCGCATGCGGTGCTCCATATAGAATCGGAAAAAGAATAGGTTTGTCACGTCGGTGCCGTATGTCGGGCAGTCGGGAATCATTGCCGCCAGGCGTTCAGCCTCGTCGGCAGAGCACTTGTGCACCGAAGTTATGTCGATATAGACAAGTTCGCGCATCCGGCGTCCGCCTTCGTCCCACATGTTGCGGAAGTTCTGAAACGACTCTGTAATCAGCGCATGTGTGGGGATGGTTGTGACCGAATTGTCCCAATTCTGCACTTTCACGAAATTGAGAGTCACGGCGGTTACCAGACCGTTGGCGCCGCGCTTTTCGAGAATCATCCAGTCGCCCGGCCGCAGGATGTCGTAGTAGTTGATTTGTATGCCTGCCACAAGTCCCATTATCGAGTCCTTGAACACCAGCATTAGCACGGCTGCCGAGGCACCGAGTCCGGCAAGGATGGTGCTTGGCTCACGGTTGAGCAATATGCTGATAGCAAGGATTATGCCCACGCATACCACAAGAATCTTGAATGTCTGGTATATACCCGTCAGCGGACGTTTTCTCAGCAGCTCGGATTCAGAGCTGATAATCTGGAACGAAGAGATGAACGCGCATACCAGCCGTGTGGATATTGCGACGATGAGCAGCAGAAACGCTTTGTCGATGACGGTGACGGTCATCGGATGGTCGCTGAACAGCATTGGCACAAACATATAGGCGAGCAGTGCCGGGAGTAGGTATGCCGCCAGGTTGAGCACGCGGCTGTTGAACAGATGGTCGTCCCATGTTGCATCGGTCTTTTCCGTGAACCGTTTGACAAGAGGAAATACTATCTTCTTGAGCAGAAAGTATGCCAGCAGACAGATTGCGGCTATGATGCCTATACCAAGCAGTCTGTCGGCGGAGGATAGGTTGGCAGGGTGGTCGGAAAAACCGACGATGTCATAGAAAGACAACATGGCTTGTTATTTCTTTTTTTCTTCCGGAGCGAACTCGTTTTTGAAGTCGATTGCCACGCGCGGGCGAAGCAATGCGCGGACAACGAGAACCACACCGGCAATGATGAACGGAAGGCTTAGAAGCTGTCCCATGTTGAGGAGCATTCCCACTTCGAAACTTTCCTGTGGGTTCTTGACAAACTCGATGAGGAAGCGGCATAAGAAAAGAACTACGAAAAACACTCCGGTAATCAGTCCGCGGCGTTCCTCTGAGTTGCGCTTCCAGTACATCCACATCAGCAGTCCGAACAGTGCGAAGTAGCAAAGAGCCTCATAAATCTGCGTAGGGTGGCAAGCCACCTTGTAACCGTATTCGGCACACATGTTCTGCCATTCCAGAGAGTCGACAAAATAGAATCCCCACGGAAGCGTGGTGACATGTCCGAAAATCTCGGAGTTGAAAAGGTTGCCCAGACGGATAAGTCCGCCGACGAGAGCCACAGGCACCACAAGACGGTCGAGAGTCCACAGCGGCGAGCGCTTGGTGACGAAATAGGAGTAGAGGCAGATTCCGATAAGAATGCCTATAGCCCCGCCGTGGCTTGCAAGTCCGCCTTCCCAGACTTTGAGTATCTCGGAAGGGTGCTGCGAGTAGTAGTCCCACGCGTAGAAGAACACGTGTCCGAGGCGTGCGCCCACGATGGTGCAGATCACCACAATCACGAAAATCGAATCCACCCAGCTGCTGCGCTCTCCCTCGTGCTTGAACATTTTCGACAGAATCCAAGCGCCGAGGATAAAGCCGATGGCAAACATCAGTCCGTACCAGCGGATGGTGATTGGCGATGAAATCAAGTCGGGGTTGCAGTCCCACGTTATAAAGTTAAGAATTTGTGCAGTCATATCGTTGAATTTTTACTGTTCAGAAATCAGGCCGTAAAGTTACGCAATTCTGCGCTAACAGCCAACATTATTTTCTTTTGAGCAGACGCGGGAAGAGACGCCGGAAGCGTGTCAGCGGCACCGAAAGGCTTCCTCCGGCAATCACCAGGGTCACAGCCACGATTATGAGCACCAGTCCGACGCTTTGCCGTGCCGACATTGTCTCTCCGAAAATCATGATGCCGAAGAATATTGCGGTGACTGGCTCCAGCGCGCCGAGAATTGCGGTTGGGGTGGAGCCGATGCTCTGGATTGCGGCGGTGGTGCACAGGAAGGATATCGCCGTGGGAAATACGGCAAGACCCAGCACGTTGCCCCACATATACCAGTGCGACGGCATCGTTATCTGTCCAATCCACAGCAGTCTGATTATGAACACAGAGAGCCCGAACACGAGAACGTAGAGCGTGATTTTCAGTGTAGGCTCGTCCTTGATGGCTTTCACGCGGTTTACGCCAACGAGATAGATGGCATAGGAGAGCGACGAGAAAAACACGATGATTGAGCCCACAAGGCTTATTGTCGACCCGTCCTCGTTTTTGTAGAGCAGGGCGATGCCGAGCAGTGCCGAGAGCATGCACACTACGGTTGCCGCCCTGAGCCGCTCATGAAACATTACAGCCATTATCAGAGCCACCAGAATGGGGTATATGAACAGCAGCGTGGAGGCGATGCTCGCTCCCATGTAGCCGTAGCTGAGAAACAACGTGAGCGACGACAGCGCTATCATCACGCCGAAAAACAGCAGCGGAGCCACCTCGCAACGCTTTATCGCCAGGCTGCGTCCGCGAGCCTTGAGCATTATCGCAAGGAGCGGAATGGCGAAAAGATAGCGGAAAAACAGCACGGAGTCAGAGTCCATGCCGTCGTCGTAGAGTGGTAGCGCGAACAGTGGGTTCATGCCGTATGTGGCTGCCGCCACTGCTCCGAGAAAATAGCCTTTAGCTTTGCCTGTCATGTAGAATGTTTTTATGTATGATGAATTAATGTTGTGCCATGCGGCGTAGTATGGGTTTCTGCCATTTTTTTACTGTTAAAATAAGTGGATACTACATATCCTCAATTGAGGTGCAAAGATAGCAATTCGCATAAAAAAATGAAAATTCAGGTGAAAAAGCGGGACTAAATGTGTTGCCCATTGCAAAGATTTCGTAACTTTGCAATGAAAGAACGGCAACAATGAAGCAGACGAATCAACATACAGTCTTATTCCAGCGGTACTTCCGGCAAGCGGACACCGCGGCGTTGTCGTCGACGATATAAGCCAGTCAGCACGATTTGTGTGGATTGGCTATTTTTTTATTCGGACATTAACTTATTCAATAAGACGAAGATATATATATGGAAAACGAAAGTCTTGTATCGATTTCCGACTTCTCAAAGCAGGAGATGCTGGATTTGCTCGAGGATATGAAATATTTTGAGGCAAACCCGAACCGGAAACTTCTTGAGGGCAAAGTCGTGGCGACTCTGTTTTTTGAGCCGTCGACACGCACCCGCCTGAGTTTTGAAACCGCAGTGAACCGTCTTGGCGGACGGGTGATTGGATTCTCCGATGCGGCAACGTCGAGCTCGTCGAAGGGCGAGACGCTAAAGGACACAATCATGATGGTCAACAACTATGTCGACCTGATAATAATGCGCCACTATCTTGAGGGCGCGGCGCGCTATGCGTCGGAGGTGTCGCGTGTGCCGGTCATCAATGCCGGTGACGGTGCCAACCAGCATCCGTCGCAGACAATGCTCGACCTTTACTCTATTTATAAGACTCAGGGCACGCTGCGCGATTTGACAATCACCATGGTGGGCGACTTGAAATATGGCCGCACGGTGCATTCACTGCTGATGGCAATGTCGTATTTCAACCCTACGTTCAATTTCGTGGCGTGCAACGAGCTGCAAATGCCACAGGAATACAAGGACTTCTGCAATGAGCACGGCATCCGTTACCGCGAGACTCGCGAGTTCTCGCCGGACGTGATCAATGAGAGCGACATCATTTATATGACGCGCGTGCAGCGCGAGCGTTTCTCCGACCTTGAGGAATATGAGCGTGTGAAGAATCTATACAATCTCCACAATTCGATGCTCGACGACAGCAAGCCAACGGTGCGCATCCTGCATCCGCTGCCACGTGTAGGCGAGATTTCGCAGGATGTCGACGACAATCCGAAAGCCTACTATTTCCAGCAGGCGCAGAACGGACTCTATGCCCGTCAGGCAATCATTTGCAAAGTTTTAGGTATTAACGTAAAGGAACTCAGAGAAAATGAACGATAACAGCAAACTCGCCGTCGCCGCTTTGCAGAATGGCACGGTGATTGACCATATTCCGTCCCACCTCGTTTTCAAGGTGGTGCGTCTGCTTGATTTGGAAAATGTGGAGGGCAGTGTCACAATCGGCTATAACCTCGACAGCAAGAAACTCGGCAAAAAAGGCATCTTGAAAGTGTCGGGTGTGACTTTTCCTGAAGAGACACTCAACCGCCTGGCTTTGGTTGCGCCAAACGTCAACGTGAACATCATCGAGGACTACAAAGTGGTGAAAAAGTTCAAGGTGACGCTTGCCGACGACATTGTCGACATCGTGCGTTGCACCAATCCCAAGTGCATCACCAACAACGAGCCGATGCGCACGTATTTCAACGTCATCGACAAGGACAATGTGACGCTGAAATGCCGCTACTGCGAGCGGATGATTGAAAAGGAGGATATAGAACTGAAGTAAGGGCTAATGGCAAAGAAAGTGTGGCGTCCGGGCACGATGATTTATCCGCTTCCGGCTATTCTTGTGGGGTGTGGCAACGCCCCGGAAAACTATAACCTGATAACCGTGGCGTGGGTTGGCACGATATGTTCCGACCCTGCCATGTGCTATGTGTCGGTGCGCAAGGAGCGTCACAGCTACGCATTGCTGAAGGAAAACATGGAGTTTACGCTCAATCTCACAAACCGCGACATGGCGCGTGCCGCAGACTGGTGTGGAGTGAGGTCGGGCAGGGACTACGACAAGTTTGCGGAAACGGGGCTCACTCCGCGCCGCGGCATGATGGTGCAGGCTCCATATATTGAGGAGGCGCCGCTGTCTATCGAGTGCCGCGTGAAGGAGATAATCCCGTTGGGCAGCCACGACATGTTTATATCTGAAGTGCTTTGCACGCTTGCCGACGAGCGTTTCATCAATCCGGAAACCGGAGCGTTCGACATGCAGGCAGCCGACCTTATCGCCTATGCCCACGGCAACTATTACGGACTTGGCGACAAGATAGGCAAGTTTGGCTGGTCGGTGCAGAAAAAGAAATAATTATAAAACTTATTATATAAGACCAATATGAAAAGAGACGATTTGATTTTCGACATCATCGAGCGTGAACATCAGCGCCAGAAGAAAGGCATAGAGTTGATTGCCTCTGAAAACTTTGTCAGCGACCAAGTGATGCGCGCCATGGGGTCGTGCCTCACAAACAAGTATGCCGAAGGCTATCCCGGCCACCGCTACTATGGCGGATGTCAGGTGGTCGATGAGGCGGAAACGCTTGCCATCGAGCGCGTGAAGGAAATCTTCGGCGCCGAGTATGCCAACGTGCAGCCGCATTCTGGCGCACAGGCAAATATGGCTGTGTTTATGGCAACGATGAAACCAGGCGACAAATTCCTCGGATTGAACTTGTCGCACGGCGGTCACCTTAGCCATGGTTCACCTGTGAATTTCTCAGGCTTGGTTTTCCATGCCCTTGAGTATGGTGTGAAGGAAGACACCGGTTTGGTCGACTACGACATGATGGAGGAAGTGGCTCTCCGCGAGCGTCCGAAACTGATTATCGGAGGCGCGAGCGCATATTCACGCGAGTGGGACTATGCACGCATGCGTAAGATTGCCGATGAAATAGGCGCGTTGTTGATGATCGACATGGCTCACCCTGCCGGACTTATCGCTGCCGGACTGCTCGACAATCCGTTGAAATATGCGCATATCGTGACATCTACAACCCACAAGACTCTCCGCGGTCCGCGCGGCGGCTTGATTTTGCTCGGCAAGGATTTCGAGAATCCATGGGGCAAAACGACACCTAAGGGCGTTGTGAAGAAGATGTCGGCAATTCTCGACTCTGCGGTGTTCCCTGGTGTTCAGGGCGGTCCGCTTGAGCATGTGATTGCCGCCAAGGCTGTGGCTTTCGGCGAGGCTTTGCAGCCGGAATACAAAGACTATCAGAAGCAGGTGAAGAAGAATGCCAAGGCTATGGCGGAGGCTATGATTGCAAAGGGCTACAAGATTGTGAGCGGCGGCACAGACAACCACTGCATCCTTGTGGATTTGCGCACCCGTTTCCCGGAACTCACCGGCAAGGTGGCAGAGAAGGTGCTCGTTGACGCCGACATCACTGCCAACAAGAATATGGTGCCGTTCGATAGCCGCTCTCCGTTCCAAACATCGGGTGTGCGTCTCGGCACTGCTGCCATCACTACACGTGGCGTGAAGGAAGATCTCATGGGCGACATCGTCGAGATGATTGACACGGTGCTCAGCCACAACGAGGATGAGGCGGTTATCCGCTCTGTGCGCGATAAGGTTAACGCCATGATGGCAGACTATCCGATGTTTGCATATTGATTTGCATGTTAATGGTATAATAAAAGCAATCCCGGAAACCATCGGTTTCCGGGATTGCTTTTATTATTTGTGCTTGATTTGAGCTCAGTGGACAGGAACGATTGTCAGCTCGATGCCCATCTCCTCGATAGCGTGGGCTGTTGACGGAGAGATGCGCGAGTCGGTGATGATGTGGTCCACATCTTTTGTGTCGACAATCTTGCTGAAGCCTCGGCGTCCGAATTTTGATGAGTCGGCAAGCACGATGGTCTTCTGAGCGGTTTGTATCATCACGCGGTTGAGGCTTGCCTCCATCATATCGGTTGTTGTGATGCCGAAATCGAGGTCGATGCCGTCGACACCGATAAACAACTTGCTGCAGGAGAAGTCGCTCAATGCCGACTCTGCATATTTGCCGACCACCGACAGACTGCTGTGACGGAGGATTCCGCCAAGCTCGATGATGTCGATGTTGTGGTCGTTGGCAAGGATGCGCGCCACTTCGAGCGATGCCGTTATCACGGTCAGCTTGTCGGACGTGTGGATGTTGCGCGCCAACGCGTGTACAGTGGTGCCGGAAGCAATGAGGATGGAGTCGCGCGGCGTGATCAGCTGCGCTGCCGCTGCACCGATGAGCCGTTTCTCCTCCACATACAATCGTTCCTTCTCGCTTACATTTTTGTTTTCGCTGTAAGGGTCTATGAGGATTGCTTTACCGTGGTTGCGGTAGAGTTTCTTTTTTTTCTCAAGTTCCGTCAAGTCTTTTCGTATCGTAACCGATGAGACGTTGAGTTGCTCAGACAAGTCGGTGACAAGCAACGAGTCCTGCTGCATGAGCAGGTCGAGGATAAGTGATTGCCTTTCGTCTTTAGTCATGTGAATTATTATATGTTATGATTTGATTTCAAAGTTTTTGATTCGCTCTGCAAAATAACGAAAAAATAACAGTTTTGCAAAATATTTTTAGTGAAAGACCCCAAAATATGTTGCATAACATACAAATTTCCTTGCTAAATTTCAAAATGAAATAAAAATCGATTTTAAATAAAAAAACAACCAAAAAAGTTTCGTATCTCAATTATTGTTTATACATTTGTGGCGTAATGAAAGATGATGGCTTTCATCGCACTAAAACGAAACCGAACGAGAAACTTTTACTCTTAAAATTAAAAAATGGAAAAGCTTACGCTAAACACTTGTTATTCAAGCAATTATGCTGATTCTACAGGGGGGGGGTATTTCTTCCAACTGTTTTTTGAGTCTGTGGTTTTTATGGACGGTGTTGCCTGTGGCAATGCTGTGTTTTCGGCAGTTGAAACAAATCTATCTTCAGAACAAAATAATAATAGGAATATAGGCTCCGGCTGGCAGTAGGACGTAACTGCCGGCCGGTTCTCTTTTTGTGTGACGTCAGCAAAGAGAGATGCTTGAAAAAAATAGAAAGGATAAAAACCTAATTTTTTATTAATTAACAAAATATTATTTATGAAATCAAACTTCACTTGCATCAAAAAGATGCCAGTATATTTACTGTCTGCCTCTTTTTGCCTGGGTATGTTCTCTTGTCAGGACGATGTGAGAACTGATGGATACTCCACAAAGGACGTTCCAGAACTTCATGCTCTTTCTGCCGAGCAGAAGGAGGTGATCGACTACACTCCCAAAAACATCGTCATCGCTCACCGCGGAACAGAGTTCTGGGCTCCGGAAGAGAGTGAGGCTGCTATGCGCTGGGCTCGTAACATCGGTGCTGACTACATCGAGTGCGACCTTCAGAAAACAAAAGACGGTGTAATCCTTGCGCTTCACGATGAAAGCCTTCTCCGCACAACCGACGTTGAGGTTGTCTATCCAAGCCGCCAGAACGACTACGTGAGCGCGTTCACTTATGATGAGTTGCTGAAACTCGACATCGGTTCTTGGTTCAACGAAGCCAACCCAGAGCAGGCACGCAGCTCGTTTGTAGGTCTTGACATTCTTACTCTCGACGACGTGCTTATGATTGCCGAGGGCTACCGCATCAAGCGCGACGCCAATGGCAAGCGTATCGTGAACCGTGACGAGAAAGGAAACTATGTCAGCACTCAGTATGAGCCAGACCCATACGACAACGGCAACCGTCCGGGTGTCTATATCGAGACAAAGGCTCCTTACTTGTTTGCAGGCATGGAGAAAGCATTGTGCGCATGCTTGAAGAAACACGGCTGGTATGATGAGGACGCCAGCAAAATGAAAAAGATCGCTTATAAAGACGGTGTTCCTGGAAATGTGGATATCGCCAACACAAAGGCCCGTATCATCCTTCAGACATTCAGCCTCGGCGGTCTTATCAATATGAACAAGGAGTTCAAACGCAAGATTCCTACATTGTTCTTGATGTATGATATGACCAACTCAACTCCTGCGTCTTACGCTGAGAAGATCAACTTCGCAATCGACAACGGTGCTACTGCAATGGGTCCGAACATCGACTATATCAAGGGCTATCCTACAAGCTTGTATCCATGGCAGGGCGACATGATCCGCCGCACAGGAATGGACATCCACGCTTGGACATTCAACACTCAGGAGCAATTCCTGAAGTATACAGGTCCGTGGTGCGACCCGAAGAAGGAAGGTGGAGCAGACAAAAACTATGTTGACGGTGCGTTTACCAACCACGCCGACCTCGCTATCAATTTCTACCGCGAGACTCTTGAGGGCTATCTTGCAAAGGGTCTGAACTATTTCCGCTCGAATGCAAAATGCGGTCTGCCAGACAACTTGCACAAAAACACTCCGGTGAAGACTGCACAGCAAGTGCTCGACGAACTTCATTATGCGAAATAAACCTAACCACGAACAAGAAATATATAATTGAAATAACAGTATGAAAAAATATATCTTAGCTTTGGGTGTTTGCTGTATGGCTGGCGCGATGCCATTGTTTGCCCAGGAAAGCAATTCTGAACTGACCGAAGCACAACGCGAGTTGCAAGGCTACATGGATGAGGGTCTTGTGAAATTCAAGTCAGACAACGACAAGTTCTCATTCCGTGTCGGCGGTCGCGTCGCTATCGACGGTGCTCATTATATCGACGATTACACAGACCGCGGTTCGGGCGCGAAATTCTCTGCCGCACGCATCCGCATCATAAGCAAAATCGGATCGAAGGTGGATATGAAGCTTGACGTTGATTTCGCTTCGAAGAACTGGTTGAAAGACGCATATCTGCGTTGGCACACAAACAAGAATGGTTTCCTCCGTGTGGGTAACTTCGCTGAGCCGTTCTCGGCAGAGAATATCCAGAGCACGATGGACTATCCGTTCATCAACAAGTCGGCTACTGTAGCTGCTCTCGGTACAGGCCGTGCAATAGGTGTCAGCTATCGCTACTATCACAAATACTTCTGGGCTGAGGGTGGTGTGTTCTCACAGAAATTCTCAAACCCGACAGAAGTTGTCAAAGGCGGTGATATGGGCTATGCATTGTCAGCCCGCCTGCTCGGACGCGTGAGCGGTGACGACTGGGCATTCCATGCCGGTGGTTCTGTAAACTACGGACGTCCTGACGCAAACGGTTTCACAAACGGTTCTGACGATTATAACCGCACTGTGACTTTGTCTTCAAATCTTGAGTCTTGCGTTGACAACACCAAATTCCTCAATGCAACAATCAACAACGTGAAGACCGGTCTGAAATTCGGTGCCGAAGTGATGGCAAGCTATAAGAAGGTGTATGTGAAGGGCGAGTGGTTGCACGCTGACTATGTGCGTGAGCGCGACTGGGACTACAACTTCACTTCATCGCTCGGAACGCTGCTTTCAACAATGTTCCCAACGCTGTCGGCTTACCAGGGTCTTATGGGTGTTGACCAGAACGCCAAATTCTACGGCTATACAGTTGAGGCTGGCTTCATGATTCTTGGCAAGAACTATCGCTACAACAGTGTTGACGCTTTGATGAACCGTCCGAAAGGCAAATCGCTTGAGGTTGTAGCACGCTTCAACCACACCGATCTTAACGACATCATGGCAGGCCACATGTTCTACGGCGGCAAGTTCTATTCAAGCACGCTCCACCAGTCATTCGGCGTGGCTGACCAGTCAGTTATTGGCGGCAAGGCCGATACATTCACGTTGGGTGTCAACTACTACGTTACTGATAATATCGTAGCTCGCTTGAACTATTCTTATCAGAAACTCAACCAAGAGTATACAAAGGAATTCATGCTCGACAAGAACCTGCACTCAATCCAGGCTCGCGTGGCGTTTGAGTTCTAAGCATACAAAGATAATTATAGATGAAAGAATGTATTTAGTCATTGCGCAGTGATTGCGCTTTGCTAAAGATTAACTCCGAAAGTCTTCCCGCTTTCGGAGTTTTTTTGCTCTTGTGCTATAAAAATATGTTTTATAACATAAAAACGAAAGTTTTTGCTTTCGTGGCGAAATTTTTTTGCTTTTTTCAAGAAAAAGTTTCGGAAAAAGTTTCGTGAATAAAAAAATGTATATAATTTTGCTGCGAAATGAAACATAAACGGTTTTGACATAGAAACCAGGGATTTTATTTTGATACTTCGTTAGTTTAAAGAGACATGGTAAATAAAGAAAACGAATATGACGTAATAGTCATAGGAGGAGGAGCAACAGGAGCCGGCACGGCGCGCGACTGCGCGTTGCGTGGCTTGCGCGTTTTGCTGCTGGAGCGTTTCGATTTCGCTTCGGGAGCCACAGGCCGCAACCACGGACTGCTTCACAGCGGCGCCCGCTATGCGGTGACCGACAAGGAGTCGGCTTCGGAGTGCATCAAGGAAAACATGATTCTGCGCAAGGTGGCAAGCCACTGCGTGGAGGAGAACGACGGCTTGTTCATCACCCTGCCGGAAGACGACCTGGCATATCAAGCAACGTTTGTTAAGTCGTGTCAAGAGGCTGGCATCAACGCCGAAATCATCGATCCGGAGTTGGCTAAGCGCATGGAGCCGTCGGTCAATCCTACGATTGTCGGAGCGGTGAAAGTGCCTGATGGCTCTGTCGATCCGTTCCGCCTCACTCTCGCCAACATTATCGACGCAAAAGCCCATGGGGCGAAAATCCTTGTGTATCACGAGGTGCTTTCGCTTGTCAAGGAGCAGAACCGCGTGATTGGCGTTGAGGTTTTCGACCATAAGACTAAGGAGAAAAGCAAATATTTCGCACCGTTGACCATCAACGCCGGTGGTATCTGGGGCCACAACATCGCCGCTATGGCAGGCTGCCGTGTAGGTATGTTCCCAGCCAAAGGCTCGTTGCTGATTTTCGGACACCGTGTTAACAATATAGTGCTCAATCGTTGCCGCAAGCCGGCCAACGCCGATATCCTCGTGCCGGGCGACACAATCTGCCTTATCGGTACGACATCAAGCCGTGTGGGATTCGACGAGGTCGACGACATGCGCGTCACTCCCGATGAGGTCGACTTGCTGCTCACCGAGGGCGAGAAACTCGCGCCGGCGTTGGCGTCGACACGCATCCTCCGCGCTTATGCGGGTGTGCGTCCGTTGGTTGCCAGCGACGACGATCCTTCGGGACGAAACATCAGCCGCGGCATCGTGCTTCTCGACCATGAGACACGCGACGGTGTGCCTGGTTTCGCCACAATCACCGGTGGAAAGCTGATGACCTACCGCTTGATGGCGGAATGGGCTGCCGACCTGGCCTGCAAGAAACTCGGCGTGGACAAAAAGTGTGTCACAGCCGAAACTCCGCTTCCGGGTTCGCGCGCTCCGAAAAACGTGCCGTCGGGCAAGACTTTCGATATGAGTGTCGGTCAGAAATCAGCATATCATCGTCATGGCGAGCTCGCCGACAAAATCGCTGCAAGCACAGAGTACGACAACAGTCTTGTGTGTGAATGCGAGGATGTTTCGGTGGGAGAGGTCAACTACGCGTTGAACGAGCTTCATGTGACAAATATGATCGACCTGCGCCGCCGCACCCGTGTGGGTATGGGAACGTGCCAGGGTGAGCTTTGTGCCTGCCGTGCAGCTGGACTTCTCGGCGAGGCGCACAACTGCGCCAAAAAAGCTAAGGGCGACCTTGCCACATTCCTCAATGAACGCTGGAAAGGTGTTTATCCTGTGGCTTGGGGCGATGCTTTGAGAGAAAATGAGTTCACACAGTGGCTTTACGGCGGTGTGTGCGACATGAAACTTAACAACGAGGAGGTAGAAAAATGAAATTCGATACAGTAATTATCGGCGGCGGACTCAGCGGACTCGCCTGTGGCATCCGCCTGCAGAAGAAGGGCGTCAAGTGCGCCATTATCTCTGCCGGACAGAGCGCATTGCATTTCTCTTCCGGCTCGTTCGAGCTGCTCAACCGTCTGCCTGACGGTACAGCTGTGGAAAATCCAGTGGAGGCGGCTGCGAAACTCGACGCCTCTCATCCATATAAGAAAATCGGAGATTTCGCCAAATATGCATCCGAGGCAAAGCAGCTGCTTGCCGACAGCGGTGTGGAAGTGGAAGGCGAGGCAACGGAAAATGCGTTGCATCTCACTCCGATGGGCACATTGAAACCGGCTTGGCTGACATTGTCGGAGTTCAACCGTTTCAAGGGTGCTGAAGAATTCAAGGGCAAGAAGGTGCGTGTTGCCAACATCGCAGGTTTCTTGGATTTCAACATGAAATTCGTGACCGACGCGTTGGAGGACATGGGTGCCGAGTGCTGTCAGGAGCTCATTCATATCGAAGAGGTCGACCGTCTGCGCAAAAGCCCTACAGAAATGCGCGCCACTAACATTGCGCGTGTTCTTGACAAAGAGTACATACATAATCAGTTATTGACCATACTTAAAAATTACTCTATTGGGGTTGATGCGGTGGTATTGCCGGCCGCAGTGGGACTCGCTTCTCAGAAACTTGTGAAAGCGTTAAGAAAAGCAGTGCCGTCTGTAGTCTTAGTGCCGACAATGCCACCTTCGGTGTCAGGGATCCGCACACAGCAGCAGCTTCGCCGCGAGTTTGAGCGTCTTGGAGGCGTGTTCATGCTTGGCGACAGTGTGGTGCGTGCCGACGTCGAAGGAGGAAAGGTCAAGGCTGTATACACAATAAATCATGCAGATAACGGCATAAAAGCCGACAATTATATCCTGACCACAGGCAGTTTCTTCAGCAACGGCTTGGTGGCTCATTCAAACGAAATTGTGGAGCCGGTGTTCGGACTCGATGTCGATTTTGCGGCAGACCGTGCCGAATGGTGCGACCCACAGTTCTTCAACAAGCAGGGTTATCAGACATTCGGAGTTGCCACCGATGCCAATTTCAATGTGAGGAAAGAAGGCAAAGTGCTTGAGAATCTCTATGCCGCAGGTTCGGTGCTCAGCGGATTCAATGCTCTCTATGAGGGTTGCGGAGCCGGAGTGGCGCTTTTGACCGCATTGTATGTCGCAGACAATTTGAAATAAACGAAAGGAAACAATGGAAAACTTACAAGATAAAAACATTTCCGCCAACAATTTCGAGCAGTGCATAAAGTGCACAGTCTGCACGGTATACTGCCCGGTGGTTCCGGTGAATCCGAACTATCCAGGTCCGAAGCAGGCAGGACCCGACGGCGAGCGTCTCCGCTTGAAGAGAGGCGAATTTTTTGACGAGGCGTTGAAATATTGCCTTAACTGTAAGCGTTGCGAGGTGGCTTGTCCGTCGAATGTGAAAATCGGCGACATCATCCAGTCGGCGCGCATAAAATACAGCAAACACCGCCCGTCGCTTCGCGACAAATTGCTCGCAAACACCGATTTTATGGGCACATTCGCCACAATGGTCGCTCCTGTGACCAATTTCGCGCTCGGCTTGAAGCCGGTGAAGATGGTGATGGACAGTGTGCTTAAAATCGACGGACACCGCACGTTCCCGAAATATTCTGGACAGAAATTCGAAACGTGGTTCCAGCGCAACGCCGAAGCGCGTCAGGATGCGTTTAAGAAGCATATCAGCTTCTTCCATGGTTGCTATGTCAACTACAACTATCCGCAACTCGGCAAGGATTTCGTGGCTGTAGCCAACGCTCTCGGCTATGGTGTGCATCTCCTTGATGAGGAGAAGTGCTGCGGTGTGGCTTTGATTTCCAACGGATTGATCAATCAAGCCAAGAAGCAGGCTGCGCTCAACGTGTCGTCGATACGCAAGTCGGTCAACGAAGACAATCGCCCGGTTGTGGGAGTTTCGTCGACATGCGTGTTCACTATGCGCGATGAATATCCTCACCTGCTCAGTGTCGACAATTCCGACGTGCGCGACCAGATTAATCTTGCAACCCGCTTTGTGCATATGTTGATTGAAAACGGAGCGAAATTGAAGTTTCGCAATGATTTCCATTTGAAAGCCGCTTACCACACACCGTGCCACATGGAGAAGCTCGGATGGTCGTATTATTCAATCGACCTGCTCCGCAAGATTCCGGGTATGGAGCTGACGGTTCTTCCGTCGCAATGCTGCGGCATCGCCGGAACATACGGTTTCAAGAAGGAAAATTATGAAACTTCGCAAGGCATCGGTTCGTCGCTTTTTGCAGAGATAGAAAAGGCGAAAGTCGATGTTGTGGCAACCGATTGCGAAACCTGCAAGTGGCAGATTGAGATGTCGACACCTACGAAGGTGGAGCATCCGATATCCATACTTGCACGCGCTCTCGACCTTGAGGCAACGGAAAAATTGAACAAGTAAGTAGGAGTGTTTGAGGGGATACGTCGGTGTTTCCCTCAAAGCTCTTGAGCATAATTTTTATGGTTTGTTTAGGATTGTAATTGGTTGATTTTAAACCGTTTCTTCGTGACATAGTAATTTTTTTGGAAAAATTCTCCTAAATTTCGTGGTGAAATCCAAAAAATATTACTATGTTTGCGAACGAAAAACAGGAGTTTTCCTAACGAAACCGAAAAAATAGAGAATAAGAAATTAACTTATAATAAAAACTACACAAAAATCTATTTAATCATGTCAGGTTTTTTAACACCCCCTCCCTTTAAGCCAGAAATGGCAAAGGAGAAGATAGACTCGACTTACAAGAACTATCGTTGGCAGGTATTCTTAGGTATCTTTATCGGCTATGCCGGTTTCTACATTGTCCGTAAGAACTTCTCAATGGCTATCCCGGCGTTGGCGCCGTTTGGCTTTGAAAAAGGCGAGCTTGGTATCGTTCTTTCGATGAACGCCATTGCATACGGATTCTCAAAATTCTTGATGGCATCAATCAGCGACCGCAGCGACGCCCGCAAGTTCCTCCCGTTGGGACTTATCTGCGCAGCGTTGTCAATGTTGTTCATGATTGTACCTATTCAATGGATTGGCGCTGAAAACAAAGGTTTGGCGATTACATTGATGGCAGTGCTCAACTTCCTCGTAGGTTGGTTTAACGGTATGGGTTGGCCTCCGTGCGGACGCGTGATGACCCACTGGTTCTCGATCAAGGAACGCGGCACATGGATGTCGTTCTGGAACTGCGCCCACAACGTCGGTGGAGCCTTGGTAGGCCCGATGGCTGTTTACGGTGCTATGTGGTTCGGTTCATGGTTCTATGGCGCACAGGAACAGTACTACTTCCTTATCGGTACTTACGCATTCCCTGCAGCAACAGCTATTCTTATCGCCATTCTCGCATACTTGATGATTCGCGACACCCCACAATCGTGCGGTCTTCCTTCAATTGAGAAGTGGAGCGGTTGCGCCGGCAAGAACTACGATGCCAAGAAGTCGGAAGAAGTGCTTTCAACAGCACAGATTTTCCGCACAGTGCTCAGCAACAAGCTGCTTTGGTACATCGCAATCGCAAACGCATTTGTATACATGGTTCGTTACGGATGTCTCGACTGGGCTCCTACAATCCTTACAGAAAGAGGTATCAACCTTAAAGATGCAGGTTGGGCATATTTCGCATACGAGATGGCAGCCATCCCAGGCACAATCATCTGCGGCTGGTTGAGCGACAAGGTGTTCCACGGACGCCGTGCGTTGCCGACAATCATCTTCATGGCGTTGATTATCGTTGCAATCATTGTCTATATGGAAAACCTCGACAACTTGAACGTGGTTATCGGCTGCTTGATCGCTATCGGCTTCTTGATCTACGGTCCTGTGATGTTGATCGGTGTTCAGGCACTCGACTTGGCTCCGAAGAATGTTGCTGGTACAGCTGCCGGCTTGACAGGCTTCATGGGTTACGTGCTCGGTACAGCAGTTTTGGCAAACATCGTTATCGGTTATGTTGCTGAAGGCGCAGGTTGGGAATGGACATTCATCCTCCTTATCGGAGCATGCGTACTCTCAATCGTATTCATGGCATTCACCTACAAGCAGGAACAATATCTTGTAGAGCAGAAAAACGCTAATAAATAACAGTTAGGAAAATAAGTGCCGTCCGGCAAAGAAAACTGGGCGGCACTTTTAAATCCCAATAAAAAATATCACTTTGCATCGCGGTTATTGAAACGGGTGCGGAGCAAACAAAGAAAATTATTGAAATTCTTTCATCTATAATTATTTAATTACTTATGAACAAACAGATTGTAAAGCTTGGTATGTTGGGCCTCGTTGCCGCAACTGCCATTACATCTTGCTCTGATGAACAGCAATTCGTTGACTTCAATCAGCAGGCAAAGAAATTTGAGGTTCAAGTTTTGAACGACGACCTCGCAAAAGTACGTGACTATGTACCTTTGTACGCAGTTATCGCACACCGCGGTAGTACATACTGGACACCGGAAGAAACAGAGGCTTCTTGGCGTTGGGCACGCGATATGGGTGCCGACTACTTGGAGTCAGACCTTCAGGCAACAAAAGACGGTGTCGTATTGTCACTCCACGATGACAACTTGAAACGCACAACCAACATCCAGACCGTGTTCAGCGACCAGGTGCCTAACATACGCAAGGCATTCTATCGTTCGCTTACTTACGAAGACGGTACACCTTGTAACTTCTCAGAAGAAGACATCAACACACAGTACAACAACGACCTTGGCAACTACTACAGCTACTATCCACGTAACTACTACTATGCAGAGCTTTTGATGCTCGACGCTGGCGCTTGGTTCAACGAGGACAGCCAGGAGCAGGCTCGTGCAGCATACGCATCAACCAACAAGCCTTTGTCTGAGACATTGGCAGCGTGGGCAACCAACCCTAACGCACAGGTGGTTTACAGCAACGGTCTTTACATCAGCGCACTCGCTGACCAGATTGCATACGCAGAAGGCAAGATGCTGAACCGCGATGCAGAAGGTCGTCGTATCCTTCCTTATCATGTAAAGAACTCACTTAAGGGCAAAACTCTCCTTGAAATCTGTGCAACAGCACCATCAACAACAGTAGAGGGCAAGACTTACACAGCACAGGCCCGCTATATGGACTTCTTGGTTTATGACTTCTCGAACGCATACAAGGATGACCCACAAGACAGCGGCAACCGTCCAGGTATCTACATCGAGTTTAAGGAAAGCTGGGCACAGCCAAGCGACATGGAAGCTCGCGTATACCAAGAACTTGACAAGTGGGGATGGAACATCATCACAAAACCAGCCGACGGCCAGCCATTCTACAAGAGCGGTAAGGTCAACGTAGGTAACACCAACGGTAAGGTTATTCTCCAAACATTCTCGTTCGACGCAGCTAACCGTACATACAGCGTATACAAGGGACGTATCCCAATGTGCTACCTCCTTTGGACAGGCACACCTGCTTATGCAACAGATATCGCATACGACACCCCAACCGGTTTGGCAGACTTCATCAAGTACATGCAGGATCACGGCTGCCACATCATCGGCCCGGCTATCTCAGGTGCACCTAACAACTATCCTGAAATGAACAACCCATGGCAGGCTTACATGGTTCGCCGTGCAGGTATGATCAACCACCCATACTCTTTCGACTCACAGGCTCAGCTCACTAAGCACATGGGCTACTGGAACTATGGCTATGAGACACCGTTCGACGAAATGAAGGTTACAGTTCCTAAGACAAGCGTAAGCACATTCCCAGGCGATAGCCAGACATGGCCTATCTACATGGACGGATGCTTCACCAACCACACAGAGATGAACCTCCAGTACATGCTTGACAACGGTATGCGCGGCAACGCAAACTTGCCTAACCCATTCCACGCTGGTCAGAAGTTTGACAACAGCCAGGCTCCTCTTACAGTGCCTGATGCAAACGAACTCCTCAACAAGCTTGGCTACTAATCAACAATAAAGCTTAGGAAAGAGAATTGATTCTTAAAAAATTAAATTGAAATTAAAATGAGAAATAAAAAATATATTTTCATGTCGGCTTTGGCTGTTATGGCTCTTTCTGCTACAGCGCAGGACTTTGACAACACCCCGACTTTGAATATCAACAATAAGGAGAAGCAGGTTAAGTTTACTGTCGGCGCACGTTTCATGGCAGACGCTGCTTACTACAATACAGAGGCCACTCCGTTGAAGAGTGGTGCAACAATCAGCGACGCACGTATCCGCACAAGCATGAGCTACGGTGAAAACTGGTATTTCTATGCTGACTTCGGCTTCGGCGGTGGCAAGTTCTCTCAGAAAAACATCTTCTTGCAGTATGCAAACAAGGCTGACAAGGGAACACACGCTGTGAAAGTTGGTTACTACAATGACCCAGCTGGAACAATGGCTGCTCAGACTTCACTCGGTTCTTACCACTTCATCTCTCGTCCAGGTATGGCGTCTTCAATTGGTGAAGGTCGTGAACTCGGTATCACTTACAAGTTCTCAAACGATCATTTCTTCGCTTATCAGGGTGTGTTCACTGAAAGCGCTTACAACCGTTTGGACGCAGGCTACAATGGCTTGACATTGAGCGGCCGTTGGTTGTATCGCAATGCCAGCGACGTCAACAGCGCATTCCACGTAGGTGTCAGCGCACGTTACGCTAAGCTTGGTGGTGGCGAAGAAGTTACAACAAAGGGTTCTACAGTTTTGAAGAAGAGCCTTTCTTTGGGTCAGTCGCTCGAAACTTACGTAGACCAGAACAACATCTTCTGTAGCGCAACATTGCCATGGGCAAACGAAGTAATCGACTTCGGTGCGGAGGCATTGTTCGTACAGCCGGATTTCTTCGTACGTGCTGAGTACAAACATAAAATCGTTACTAAGCACCGCGATTCTTACTCAATCTTCATCGCCAGCCAGGACAACATCGACGGTTGGGGTGACCCAGCTCTCTGGGAGCAGGCCAACAAGATTAAGACCAACCACTTCAACGGTGCATACGTTGAGTTGGGCTACAAGTTCTTCGGCAACGCTTACTCTTACGACAAGTTCAACGGTGTGATGAACGGTCTCAGCGGCAAGTCGCTCGAAATCGTAGGTCGTTTCAACTACACAGGTCTTAACGACTTGACAGAAGGTGAGTACTACTCAGCTGGTCGTGACCAATACTATGCAGCAGGTTTCCTTCAGGATTTCCCAGGTATCGGCGCAACTTCAGTTGGTGGTGGCGACATCTACTCAACAACAATCGGTTTGAACTACGCTTTCAACAAGTATGCTCAAGTAATGCTTGACTACACTTGGCACCGCGTAAACATCGACCGCTTGCCTCATGACAAGAACGTACACGCAGTTCAGGCTCGCGTACAGTTCACATTCTAAGAATAGGGCTTATATAAATAATATCATTCGGGAGGAAAGTAGCGATACCCCCTCCTTGACACAGACAAATCCCGGCGCATAGCGCCGGGATTTTCTCGTTTTTCATCGGCAGACGTCACTTTGACAATAAAAACAAAAATCACGGAGCCTTACATTTTGTAGTGCTCTTGATTTGCACTATCTTTGGATAAGATAGGCTTCATCTCGGAATAAGGTTCAAGTAAACTTGGCTTTATTCACTCGATTTGCACTATCTTTTGATAAAATAGGCTTCATCTCGGAATAAAGTTCAAGTAAACTTGGCTTTATTCACTCGATTTGCACTATCTTTGCATTTTGCAAATAAATAAAGAAAAATTGGAGGACTATCTACAGAGTTTGAACGAACAGCAACTTGCTGCGGTGCGCTACGACGGCGGACCCTCGCTGGTTATTGCCGGCGCAGGTTCGGGCAAGACGCGTGTGCTCACCAACAAGATAGCCTATCTGATAGCCAACGGCTACGATCCGCGCCGCATACTCGCACTGACGTTTACCAACAAAGCTGCACGCGAGATGCGCGAGCGCATAGCACAGCTTGTCGGCGAGGAATTGTCGGCGAGGTTGTGGATGGGCACGTTTCACTCAATGTTTTTGAAGATTCTTCATTTCAATTCCGACAGAATAGGCTTCAACTCCAATTTTACAATCTATGACACGTCCGACACCAAGTCGGCTATAAAGCAGATTCTGAAGGATTTGGAGCTCGACGTGAAGGACTATCCGGTCAATTCGGTGATGTCGGTGATTTCGAGTGCCAAAAACTCGTTGATTTCGCCCGACGACTATCTTGCGGATTCCGACATACAGCGCCGCGACTACTACGCCAAGCGGCCGCGTCTGGGGGAAATCTACAAGGGTTATTGGGTGCGTTGCCGCAACAGCAATGCTATGGATTTTGACGATATTCTGTTTTACACGAATATTCTTTTCCGCGACAATCCCGACGTGCTTGAGAAATATCAGAATTTTTTCCAGTATATTCTTGTCGACGAGTATCAGGACACCAATTTCTCGCAGCATCTTGTGGTGCAGCAGCTGAGCCGTGTGCACAACAAGGTGTGTGTTGTTGGCGACGACGCGCAGAGCATCTACTCGTTTCGAGGCGCCGACATTCAGAACATCCTGAGACTCAAGACGTATTATCCCGGTTTGGAGACGTTCAAACTGGAGCAGAACTATCGTTCGACGCAAACGATACTTAATGTGGCAAACAGCCTGATAGAGAAAAACCGCAACCAGATACCGAAACGGATATTCTCGATGAATGCCGTTGGCGAGCGGATTCCCGTGGTCAAGGCGATGACCGACTATGAGGAGAGCTTCATCGTGGCAAACAAGATTGTCGAGATGAAGATGCTCGAATCGGGCAGCTACAATGATTTTGCCATACTCTACCGCACCAACGCCCAGTCGCGATTGCTGGAGGAATGCCTCAGAAAGCGCAACGTGCCTTATCGCATCTATGGCGGACTGTCGTTTTATCAGCGCAAGGAGATAAAAGACGCTCTGTGCTATTTCCGTATGTCGGTCAACCCTAACGACGACGAGGCTTTGCGGCGCATAATCAACTATCCGGCGCGCGGCATCGGAGAAAAAACGGTACTGAAAGTGCGTGCGGCAGCAATGGAGTGGAGTGTCAGCATGTGGGACGTGATTTGCGAGCCTCAGCGTTTCGGCTTGGAGTTGAACTCCGGCACGGCGCGCAAGCTCAATGGGTTCCGCGAAATGATACAGGCATACATCGACCTTGACACAGACGGCAAGGATGCGTTTCAGGTTGCGACGATGATTTATGCCACATCTAAGATTCTGTCATCGCTCTATAGCGACAACACCCCCGAGAACATAAGTCGCCAGGAGAACCTCAGCGAGCTTCTCAACGCCGTGCAGCAGTTTGTCGACGAAGCTAAGGAGGAAGGCGAAAGCGGTGTGTCGATGACAGATTTTCTCTCGGTGGTGCAGTTGGCGACGGATCAGGACAGCGGCGATGACGACGACTCTCCGCGAGTCACGTTGATGACGGTGCATGCCGCCAAGGGTTTGGAATTCCGCAATGTGATAATCGTCGGCGTGGAGGACGAGATGTTTCCGTCCATGCACAGCAGCAATTCGCTTGCCGAGGTCGAGGAGGAGCGCCGTCTGCTCTATGTGGCGATAACGCGCGCACAAGAGCATTGCCTGATGACTTACGCCACATCGCGCTACATCAACGGACAGACGCATCCGTGCATGCCGAGCCGCTTTTTGAAGGATATAGACTCGGCGTTGCTTGAGCTGCCGCGCAATCCCAACACATGGGCGGCACCGAGTCAGAATGATTTTGAGCCGAGGGTGCGCACACGCATCGTGCCTCGCCAGCAGAAGCCGGAAGGCTTTGTGCCGGTGAGAAAGGCAGTGGCAGAAGCGGCGCCGTCGTCGTCGGGAGGTGACATTGACGGACTGCGAGTTGGCGCACGCATCAATCACCTGCGTTTCGGCGACGGTACGGTGACCAAAATAGAGAAAGAGCCGGATGTTAAAATAACAGTGGATTTCGACAATACGGGCATAAAAGTGCTTCTTTTGAAATTCGCCAAATTCAAGATAATAGGATGACGGGACAGATAAAGACACCATACTACATTATTCACGAAGATAAACTCCGCAGAAATCTGGAGCTGATCAGCCACGTTTCGGAGCAGTCGGGCGCCAAGATAATCATGGCATTCAAGGCAAACGCTCTCTGGAAAACGTTTGGAATCATACGCGATTACTGCCAGGCGTCGACAGCCAGCTCGCTCAACGAGATGCGCCTGTCGCTTGAATTTCTCGGCAATGATGTGCACGCCTACTGCCCGGTCTACACAGACACCACGATAGGCGAGTTTGTGGAGGGCTGCAGCCATATTGTGTTCAATTCTGTCGCGCAATATGAGAAATACCGCGGTTTTGTTGACGGCTACAATGCGTCGAATGCCGCGGAAAAACGAGTGTCGTGCGGACTGCGTGTGAATCCGGAATGCTCTGTTATCGAGACCGACATTTACAATCCGTGCAAGCCGGGGTCGCGTTTCGGCGTGACTCGCGACGTGCTTGGCAACGTGCTTCCGGAAGGATTGGAGGGGCTGCATTTCCACTGCCTCTGCGAGTCGACGTCGTACGATTTGGAGAAGGTGCTTGCCGCCTTCGAGGAGCGATTCGGCGAGTTTCTGCCACGGTTGAAGTGGGTCAATATGGGCGGCGGACATCTGATGACCCGCGAAGGCTACGACACCGACCATCTGATAGACCTGCTGCGCCGTTTCCGCGCGAAATATCCAAACCTTGAAGTGATACTCGAGCCCGGTAGCGCGTTTACATGGCGCACGGGAGAGCTGATTGCCACGGTGCTTGACGTGGTGGAGAACCAAGGAGTGAAAACGGCAATTATCGACGCCTCGTTTGCATGCCACATGCCCGACTGCCTTGAAATGCCTTACAAACCGGCTATAACCGAGGCTTTGGCAGAACCGGTGCATGGCAAGCCGACCTACCGCATAGGCGGAAATTCGTGTCTTAGCGGAGATTTTATAGGCGACTGGAGCTTCGACAAACCGTTGGCTCCTGGCGATGTGCTTACATTTGAAGATATGAACCACTATACGACGGTAAAGACGAATATGTTCAACGGAATCGACCATCCATCGATGGTGTTGCTTCGCAGCGACGGGACAGTAGAGACGCTGCGTGAGTTTGGCTATGAGGATTATCGTAACAGAATGGATTGAGAGCAATGGAAGAAAAGTTGAATGCATACCCGCTTAAGTTTGAACCGAACCTGAAGACAGTGATTTGGGGAGGAGGCAAAATCCGCAAGCTGAAAAAACTTGCCGATGCGCCCGACTGTATCGGAGAGAGTTGGGAACTGACAGGTGTACCTGGACAGGAGTCGGTTGTTTCCAATGGAGAATATGCCGGACGCGACATCAAGTCGCTGCTCGGCGAATTCGGCGCGCAGGTGGTTGGCTTGAACACATACAACAAATATGGCGACATGTTTCCTATAATGGTGAAATTCATCGATGCCGCCAAAGACCTGTCGATACAGGTGCATCCCGACGATGACTTTGCCAAGCGCCGCCATCAGGGAATGGGCAAGACGGAGTTATGGTATATTGTCAGTGCGGAAGACAATGCAATACTCTATTCAGGATTCTCGCATAAGACAGACGAAAACACGTTCCGCAGCCATATAGAGCATAGCGATGTGGTGGCGCAGCTTAACCGCTTCAGTCCCCGTCACGGCGACATCTTCTATCTGCCGGCAGGCCGCGTGCACAGTATCGGCGCGGGCAACTTTATCGTTGAGATACAGCAGTCGAGCGACATAACATACCGCATCTATGACTTTGACCGTATCGACAAAAACGGCAAGAAGCGCGAACTGCACACCGACCTTGCCCTTGAGGCAATCGATTTCGATGAATATGACGACTATAAAGGGCATCTTGAACTTGACCGTCAAGGCACGGCGCTGATTAAGCGTTGCGACAAGTTTGTGTCGGAACTTATGCGTGTGGAGACGCCGATGACGGTCGACGTGAAAAGCACCGGCAGTTTCCGCATCCTTATCTGCATATCGGGAGAGGTGGAGATTGCAGGCAGCAACGGCAGCCGTGAGCGGCTTGCCACGTGCGACACCGTGCTGCTCCCGTATGCCTTGGACAAAGCTGTCGTCACGCCTGTCGGCGGAGAGCCTGCGGAATTGATATCCGTAGTTGTGGAGTGATGCCGCTGACATATCTTTTCAATCCGGAAAATGATTTGGCACTTGCCGCCGACGTGGACCGCTACACAGCGCCTGCGCCGATAAGACGGTTGCGTGCCGACCTGGCGTTGCTGCCCATGTGGATAGCTTCTCCCGGAAGCAGGATAATCGCGCCTGCCGACGGCGCGGAGTTTCTGGATTTCTGCAAAAGCGTCATCGACGGACTCGACGGCATAGGAATCTATGACGGAGAACCGTCGCAAGCCATGCCGTGGGGTTGGAGCCGCTCTGTGCGCAATGAATTGCTGCGTGCCGGAGTTGAATGCAAAGCCGACGATGCGATGCTCTCGCAGCTGCGCAGGCTGTCGAGCCGGCAGACCACAGTGGACGTGTTGCAACGACTTGATGCCAAAGGTGTTGACATCCCTGCTATGCCAAAAGTGTGCCATTCGTTGGCAGAAGCCGCCGCTGCTGTAGAGGAATTTGATGCCGCAGTGCTTAAAATGCCGTGGTCGAGCAGCGGAAGGGGAGTGGCAAGGGTCGACAATACCGTTTTTCCGACTTATGAGAATTGGGTGTCGGGGATAGTCCGCCGCCAGGGATTTGTGGTTTGCGAGCCGTATCTCGACAAATTGCAGGATTTTGCGATGGAATTTTATGTTGAAGGCGGACAAGCGGCATTTAAAGGCTATTCGGTGTTTTTCAACAACCAGCAGATGTCGTATGACCATGCCGTGGTGGCATCGACGGCAGAATTGCGCCGCCGTTTGCTCATGTTTGTCGACGCGTCGACACTCGACATAGAGCAGACGGCAGTGACGGAATGCTTGGAGGAATTGCTGCCAGAATCGTATTCAGGCTATGTTGGAGTGGATATGATGGTCTATCGCAAGAGCGGAGGCGCGCTTGCGGTGAATCCATGTGTGGAAGTCAATCTCCGCACCACGATGGGAGTGGTTTCCTCCGCGCTTGGCGACAACGTGGTGCATTCAGGATGCGAAGGGGTGATGCGTGTGCTTTACCACAAAGACAAAGCCGCATTGGAGCAGTTTAAGTCAACGCTGCAACCGCCTCGTTTCAGCGACCGCCGTTTGTCGGGCGGCACGTTGCTTCTCGCACCGATCACGTCGGAAAGCCGCTACACCGCCACGCTTACAATCGTTTGAGTTCCTGGTACAGACGCTGCACAGGCAGTCCCATCACGTTGAAATAACTTCCCGAAATGCTCTCCACCCCTACAAAACCGATCCATTCCTGTATGCCGTATGCTCCAGCTTTGTCGAGCGGCTTGAAATTGTCCACGTAGAAATTGATTTCCTCGTCGGTTAGACGGGCGAAACTCACCTCCGTAGCCACCGAGAAAGAAACCGACCGGCATTCCGTGACCACAGTCACGCCGGTAACCACATGGTGTACGTTGCCCGACAGCCGTCGCAGCATCGCCACCGCTTCGTTGCGGTCGGCAGGCTTTCCGAGCACCCTGCCGTCGCACACCACCACCGTGTCGGCGGTGATATACAGCTCGTTGCCAGTGATTTGTTCCTTGTAGGCAGCGGCTTTTTTCTGAGAAATGTATTCAGCCACATCGTCGGCAGGTATGTCGTCGGGATACGACTCGTCGATATCGTTCAGACAACGCACTTCAAAGTCAATGCCGAGGTCGGCAAGCAACTGCCTGCGTCTTGGCGATCCGCTGGCAAGAAAAATTGTGTATTTTTTGAGATTGTCAAGCATAATATTTCGTTTTTTTTACCATCCAAAAGCATGCCGGTCCTTCATCCAGTCGCCACGAGCCCGCAGCACCTGCTCAATCAAGTCGCGCGCACACCCCATTCCGCCAGCGCAAGGCGACACATAGTCAGCCACGTCGATAATATCGGCGCAGGCATCGGCAGGCGCGGCAGCCAGACCAACACGGCGCATCACTTCCATGTCGGGGATGTCGTCGCCCATAAACGCCACTTCCTCGTCTTTCAGCCCCCGCTTTGCGAGCCACTCGTCGTAGACGCTGATTTTCACCGCCGCGCCGAGGTAAAGATCTTTCACACCAAGTCCCTCAAAACGTTTGCGCACCGCCTCCGTGCGTCCGCCGGTGATTATAGCCACATCATATCCGAGTTTTACGGCAAGCTGCATGGCATATCCGTCCTTGATGTTGATTACACGCATCGGCTCTCCCGACGGGTGCAGAGGAATTGACGACGCCGACAGCACCCCGTCGACATCGAAAGCAAATGCGCGAATGCGCTTAAGATCATAGTTGATTCCGCTCATTTGTTGTATCGTTTAAGAATAGCATTTGAAACTGTTTCATAAATGTCAAGCCGTTCGCCGTCGAGCATAGCCTCATGGCTGGCAATGATTTCTCTGTCGCCACGCACCGCCGGACCCGTCTGCGACCGTTCGGGACCATTTGAGCAAGCCTTGCGCAGTGTTTCCTCGAGCAGCGGCTTCATCACAGAGAACGGCAGATTGTTGCGTTGCAGCACGTCGTCGGCAAGCGTATACATATAATTCGAGAAATTGCAGGCAAACACCGCCGCGACGTGCATCTGTTGGCGCAGATGACTGTCGGCAATGTAGACCGTCGTCGACACCGACAGCGCCAGCTGCCTGATTTCGTCTGTGGTCCGCTTGTCAGATCCTTCAATGAAGAACGGCACACGGCTCATATCTAAATCCACCGATTTAGAAAAAGTCTGCAACGGATAGAACACCCCATATCGGTCGTAGCCCAAGCCGTCGAACACCGATTTCCCGACACTGCCGGAAGTGTGCATCCACAAAGCCTTGTGGCATCGCGTCGGCACAGATTCAAGGACAGTGGCAATGGCGTCGTCTTTCACAGCAACGATGTAGATGTCGGCATCGGCAAGGTCGCTTGGTGAGTTGGTAGCGTCGCAGCCGACTTTTTCGGCGAGAGCCGCGGCATTTGCCAAGTTGGGACTGCAAATCTGCACCACACCTTCGACAGCCGTCGCCAAGTGGGTCGCCACGTTGCCAGAACCGATGACCGCTATTCGTTTCTCCATTGTCCGATGTGAACCTTCTCCCATTGGCATTTTTCTTCCTCGAGAGGCTTCCGCTCCTCGTTCTTATGGCCGATGCTTATTATGCAAAGCACCCGCATGTCGGGCGGGATGTTGAGCAGCTCGCGCACATTGTCCTCCGCCTCCTTTCCGTCTTTGTCGAAGCGTTCGCGCACCTGGATCCAGCAACTGCCCAAGCCAAGGTCCTGCGCCTGCATCTGTATTGCAAACGCCGCAATCGACGCATCCTCAATCCACGCGTCGCTTTCGTAAGGATTTGCAGTCACCACAACGGCGAGCGCACATCCGGCAATCGGGCGCGCGCCAAACTCCTTGCATTTGCTGAGTTGTTCAAGGGTGGCTTTGTCGTCGACAGCCACAAATTGCCAAGGCATCTTGCCCTTTGACGAGGGCGACACCAAAGCTGCCTGCAATATTGTTTTTACATCGTCGGCAGCGATTTCCTCGTCAGTGTATTTGCGGATGCTGCGACGGTTGAATAAAAGGTCGTGAAAACTTTTCATAGCCGTATTTTTTATTCAAAGATAGTGCAAATCACGAGAAGAGCAAAACAAACTTGTTTGAAATTGCTCTTCCGAGATGCTGATGTTGAGAAAAATTGCTTACATTTGTGTATATACAAAAAAGAGATGAAACTAAGTGTGGTCATACCAGTTTATCGTGTGGAGGCATTTCTGCGCAAATGCGTCGACAGTGTCGTGTCGCAGGAAATCGACGATATGGAGATAATTCTTGTCGACGACTGCTCGCCCGACGGCAGCGGACGCTTGTGCGACACGCTTGCCTGTAGCGATGCGCGGATACGGGTGGTGCACCGCGGGCAAAACGGCGGTCTCAGCGCCGCCCGCAACAGCGGACTTGATGTGGCTACAGGCGACTGCATAACATTTGTTGACTCTGACGACTTCCTTTCTCCCGGCACATATAGAGCCTGCCTTCAGGCAATGATGTCGAGACAAGCCGACTGTGTGGAGTTTCCGGTGATGAAGCGTTACGGCAGCGAGAATGCAGAAGAGTATAAGCCATCCCTCGGCGAGGAGGAAGAAACGTTTGACGAATGGTACGAAAGACGCGGCTATGTGCATAGTTATGCATGGAACAAAATCTTCACGCGCCGTCTGTGGGGCGATGCGAGATTTCCGGAAGGACGGTATTTCGAGGATTTGTTCACGATACCATACGTGTTGCGCCGCGCAGAGAAAATTGTGGCTATCGCCAGCGGAATGTATTATTACTGCGCATACAACGCCGGAGCGATAACGCAAAATCCGTCGGTGCGCAACCAGCAGGACCTTGTGGAGGCAAATGTGCGCTTGTTTGAGTTTGCGCGTAGAGACAGCGGCATAGCCGACGCATCGCTGTATGACCATTATATGGAGATACTCAACCGTCAGATCAGTCTGTATCAGGTGGGCGGGGGCAGAATGCTTCCCGACTATAAGGTCAGGTTGAAATATGCCTTCCGCCGTCAGCCCATGCGCCAGCGAATCAAATGCCTGCTTAGGCTCGCTCTGGGAGAGAAAATATTTTTTAGAATGTTTGTGAAGCGATGACAAGTATAAGTTTCATATTGCCATATTACCGGCTCGGACGCAAGCTTCTCGACCGTGCCGTTGACAGCATATTGAATGCCCGGCTGGCTTGCGACTATGAGATAATCGTGGTTGACGACGGCACCCCCGACAGCGAGGCTTCGCAGTGGCTTGACGGCAAGAGCAGCCGCCTGCGCTACGTGTGGCAGGAGAATGGCGGGCTCAGCGCCGCGCGCAACAAAGGAATAGAAATGGCAGAGAAGGAGTATGTCCAATTTCTTGACGCCGACGACTATCTGTTTGCCGACGGGTTGAGGCAAGTGGAGAAATTGCTTGAAGAGGAGCATCCCGATGTCGTGGTGTTCCGCAGACATAAAAAAGTGTATGGCGAAGGAGTGACAGACGTAAGGCAACGCCGCCTCAAGACGGAGCGTTTCGACAGCGGCATTGACTACATGTCGCGCCGCAGCCTGTTTGCCGGAGTGTGGAGCTATATGTTCCGACGGGAAATTCTCGGCGGGGAGCGGTTTCTCCCAGGCATATACCATGAGGACGAAGACTTCACGCCCCGCCTGTTTGCCAGAAGCGGCAGCCTGATATCCACCAATTTGATGGTTAATGCCTACTACCAGCGTCAGGAGTCAATCGTGAACAGCGGCAATGCAGATAGAATAAAAAAACGCTTCAGCGACATGCTTGTCGTCATAGACAGACTTGAAGAGCAAGAGCGCGCTGCGGAAGAAGAATTGAGCCGTTATGCCTTCCACCGCAGGAAAGAGCAGTTTGCCTTGAGCGTGGTTTATCAAGCCATGCGGCTGCTTCCCGGCAAGGAAGCGGTGGCAGACGTGCTGCGGCAACTGGCAGACCGGCACTGCTGGCCGTTGCCCAAGGCGAGATACACGTGGCGCTACAGCCTCTTCCGCCACCTGACCGACCGCGAGTGGAAAATCAACGTGTTACGACAATTGCTTAAACGAAAATGAGAATACTGCTACTGGGAGAATACAGCAATGTGCACTGGACGCTTGCCGAGGGACTGCGCGCTCTCGGGCACGAGGTGTGTGTGGTGTCGAACGGAGACTATTGGAAAGACTACCGCCGCGACGTGTCGTTGGTGCGCCGTTCCTACGGACGCTGGGACTCGTTGGTGTATATGGCGCAAGTGTGGAAGGCATTGCGGCGGATGCGCGACTACGACGTGGTACAGATAATCAATCCGATGTTTCTCGAAATGAAGTCGGAGCGCATACGCCCCATCTACGAATATCTACGGAAACACAACAAGCGGATGTTTATGGGTGCATACGGAATGGATTATTATTGGGTCAACACCTGCCGCACTACACAGACGTTCAGATACTCGGATTTCAACTTTGGCGACCGTCTGCGCACAGACGACATTGCGATGACAGAGGTGCGCGACTGGATTGGTACAGACAAAGGCCGCTTGAATCAGGAGATTGCAGCCGACTGCGACGGCATAGCTGCAGGATTGTATGAATATTACGCCTGCTATCATCCGGCATTCCCCGACAAGACAGAGTTTATCCCGTTCCCAATCAACACCGACACCACGGTGCGTACGGCGCCTCCGGTGACCGACAAGGTGCGCTTCTTTATCGGCGTACAGAAATCGCGGGGCGTGTATAAAGGCACCGACGTGATGCTGCGCGCTTTGGAGCGTGTAGCCGACCGCCATCCCGACCGTTGCGAGATAGTGAAGGCGGAATCGGTGCCATTTCCGGTGTATCAGCACATGATGGACTCAAGCCATGCGCTTCTCGACCAGTTGTATTCCTACACCCCCGCGATGAACGGACTGCTGGCAATGGCAAAAGGATTGGTGCTTGTGGGCGGCGGAGAACCCGAGAACTACGATATTCTCGGCGAGAAAGAACTGCATCCCATCGTGAATGTGCTTCCAGACGAAGCCGACGTCTACAACAAGTTGGAGCAAATGGCGCTGCATTCAGACGAGATTGCCAAACTCAGCGCCGACAGCCGGCTTTATATAGAGCGCCACCACGACTATAAAAAAGTGGCGCAGCGATATGTTGATTTTTGGACAAAAAATAAGAAATAGCGATGATAACATTTCCTAATGCAAAAATAAATCTGGGCTTGTATGTGGAGCGTAAGCGTGAAGACGGATACCACGACCTGTCGACGGTGTTTTATCCGATACCGTTGACCGACGCCGTCGAGGTGGTCGAGGCAAAAGAAACCGCGTTGTTCACCTATGGCAATCCGGTGGACTGCCCTCCGGAAAAAAATCTTGTGATGAAGGCCTACCGCTTGATGGAGGAAGAGTTTAAACTGCCTCCGGTGGCGATACATCTGTATAAGCATATTCCAGACGGGGCAGGACTCGGCGGCGGCTCGTCGGACGCCACATCGGTAGCCAAAATCCTCAACTCGATGTTTGCGTTGGGACTCAGTGAAGAGGAAATCGCCGTCCGCGTGAAGCGTCTCGGCGCCGACTGCCCGTTTTTTGCCTACAACCGGCCGATGGCAGCCCGCGGCATCGGCGATCTGCTCGAACCGGTGGATGTGGATTTGAGAGGCTACACAATGATTGTTGTCAAGCCAGATGTGTCGGTGCCTACGGCGGCGGCTTATGCAGGGGTGACACCGCGTGTTCCTGAAACCGATGTTGAAAAGCTTGTGGCAAAGCCCGTCGGGCAATGGAAAGGATTGCTTGTCAACGATTTTGAAGAGAGCATCTTTCCCAAGCATCCTGAGCTTTCGGCAATCAAGCAGTCACTTTATGATGCCGGAGCGGTCTATGCCTCGATGTCGGGGTCGGGTTCTGCCATTTTCGGACTGTTCGAAGATGACAATTTGTCAGACATATTTGCTGCGAAATGCGCCCAGCCGCTGCTGTACAAGATGAAACTGTGATTTCAGAGAGTGCTGAAAGTTTGGCAGACTTTTTGATAAGGCTGATGTGATAAACATAAAGAATAATAAAAAAACGATATATATCATGTCAGAGAAATCAGAAAAAGACTTGAAAGAAAAGCAGGAAGAGACTGTGGAGGCGACACCTCAGGAACAGGCATCGGCAGAAACCACTGTAGAGGCGGAAGAGCCAACAGCGGAGGAAAAACTGCAGAAAGAACTTGACGACACGAAGGCCGAACTCGAAAAGTCGAAAAAAGAATATATGTTTCTGCTTGCGGAGTTTGACAACTTCCGCAAACGCACATTGAAGGAAAAGTCGGAACTCATCAAAAATGCCGCAGAAGGCGCAATGAAGGATTTGCTGCCGGTGCTCGACGATTTTGAACGTGCAATTCAGGCGACATCTGAGAGCAACGACGTGGAAAGCATAAAGGAAGGCGTCAACTTGATTTACAACAAATTTGTCAAATATCTTGAGCAAAAAGGGGTAAAGGCAATTGAGTCGCAGGACGCCGATTTCGATACAGAATACCACGAAGCGGTCACCACATTCCCTACCGACGACGAGTCGAAAAAAGGCAAGGTTATCGACACCGTACAGAAAGGTTATGTGATGAACGACAAGGTGATACGCCACAGCAAGGTGGTTGTCGGACAATAAGGAGGCGTTGAAAAATGAGCGAGAAAAGAGATTTTTACGAAGTGCTGGGCGTCGATAAAAAGGCGACAGCCGACGAAATAAAGAAAGCTTACAGAAAAAAAGCCATACAATATCACCCCGACCGCAATCCCGGCGACAAAGAAGCCGAGGAGAAATTCAAGGAGGCGGCTGAGGCATACGACGTGCTGAGCAATCCTGACAAGCGTGCCCGTTACGACCAGTACGGTCCGAGCATGGGTCCGCAAGGCTTCGGCGGGGGCGGAGGCTTCAGTGGAGGCGGAATGTCGATGGACGACATTTTCTCACAGTTCGGCGACATCTTCGGAGGCGGCGGTTTCAGTGGCTTCGGAGGCTTCGGCGGAGGCGGCAGAGGCCGCAGCGTGAACCGCGGCAGCGATTTGCGAATCAATGTGAAAGTGACGCTAAAAGACGTTGTACACGGCGTTACGAAGAAGTTTAAAATCAATCGTTATGTTGCTTGCGACCATTGCCACGGCACAGGCGCGAAGGACGGCACAGCATTCCATACGTGCGCCACGTGTCACGGCACGGGAGTTGTCACACGCATGCAGCGCACTATTCTCGGTACGATGCAGACACAGTCGCCGTGTCCGGACTGTCATGGCGAGGGCAAGGTGATTTCAGAGCAGTGTCCGCATTGTCATGGCGAAGGCGTGGAGCGCAAGGAGGAAATCGTTACGGTCAACATCCCGGCAGGAGTGGCAGACGGCATGACGCTGAGCATGAGCGGAAAAGGCAATGCCGCGCGTCGTGGCGGAGTGACAGGCGACCTTCTTATCCAGGTCAGCGAGGAAAAGCATCCGGAGCTTGTGCGCGATGAGAACGACATTACTTACAACTTGATGCTCGACTTCCCGACGGCAGTGCTCGGCGGAAAAGTAGAGGTGCCTACGGTCGACGGCCGTGCACGTGTCACGATTGAGCCAGGCACACAGTCTGGCAAAGTGCTGCGTATGCGTGGCAAGGGAATTCCTTCGATGCATGGCGGCGGTTGTGGCGACGAGCTTATCAACGTGATGATCTACACTCCGGAACATCTGTCGGCGGAGGAAAAGAAAGAAATCGAGAAGATGCGCGATTCCGACAATTTCAAGCCGTCGGAAAGCGATAAATTCAGAATTTTCAGCCGGTTGAAACACATCTTTGAATAAAGACAAAAATCACATAAAAAATCCGCATTTGCCGTTGCAGATGCGGATTCTTTTGTTTTAATTTGCCATATTAATCAACTTGTTAAGAACCCTCTCGCCGGCATAATGCTACTGCTCGCTACGGCTGCGGCGGAGGTGCCGATGAGCTATGTCCGCGTGATAGAGCCTTACTCGCCGTCGCGCAGCGAGCCGGCGGCGTTTTTTCGACATAGCGCGCGTCACGACCACCTACTGCGATGGGCTGGGACGCCCGGTGGAGACGGCGGAGACGGTGCGGCAGGTGGCGGATTCTTCACCAAGGACGACAGCGTCCGCTTCTACGACCCACTGCTCATGCGCTTCACCACGCCGCTCCGCCTCTCTGTCTCAGAGAACAAAATGGATTGAGAAATGGTGTCGGGAGCTTAGTTGTGCGTGCGGCTGTGCTGCCAAGTTGTGGTGTGTATCCATTTGATGTACAGGATGACAGGGTAAATACCGTCGAATGATTGTTCGAGAGTATAAGGAATCACTAACTCCTTGTCGGCTTCAGCGACAATGCGGTACGCTCCGTTCTTGATTGTCGTAGTGGTTGTTTGGTTGGCGGGAATCTTTACTTTTTTTGTCGATGGTCCGCTGAACTTGACAGTGATGCCGCATTCTGCTCGGTTGGTGATAATTATTTTGGAGTTGATGCCGTCGTTGTCGTCCGATTTCAGCCATTTGTCAAGATCGAAGTGGGTTGTTGTGAAAGCCTCGTTCACATCTCTTCTTGTCTTAGCCTCGTTGCGGTGCCTGCCGTTGGGATAAAGGTCGAGGTATTTTTCGTAATTGCCAGTCCTTACGGCGTTTCTCCAGGCAATTGGTTCTGTTTCCCATCCTTCGTAGTGCTTGAGCTCCTCGATTTTCTCCTGAGCGTCGGCTTTATATCCGGAAGGCACGGTGTCGTAGTATTTTTGCCAACTGTCGACGGTGTTTTCTTTTGCGGCGATGCTGTAGAGCGAGTCGCATTTCGATTGCAGCCGGGTCCATCCGATATGGTAGGTCTCCACAAACATGTTCAACTCCTTCAGGCTTCGCTCAGCAGCAAGCGATTCATAAATATTCAGCACATCTTTGCGGTGTCTGGATTCTGGATAGGTGTTGATGAAATCCTGACAGGTTTCGATTGTTGGCGCTTTTTTCAGTTGGGATAACATCTCTTCTTCTGGTATTGGCAATGAAGCAGAGTTGGCAGAGAGCGCGTGGCACTCGTCGTAGTTTGTCTTGGCGAGGGTGAAGCATGCCACGGCTGTAAAACCGAGTATTATTCCGAGTGTGCGCTTTCCCGGGGTGCCTTTTGAGGCGATTTTGCCGATTGCAGAGATGAGCAGAAGCGCTCCGAGGATACCGAGAAAAATTGTGAATGCCATAGTGTATTGTTTTAGAGTGTTGTTTTTTCAGATCCATATCATTTTCGAGATGGCGGCTACCACAAATAAGTATATTGCGCAGCGGCTGCTGGAGAAGTCCCGCTCTTGCGTGTGTTCATCCTTTTTTATGCAGATGGGGAAAAGCCCAATGGCGATGAAGATGTTTATAAGTACGAGTTCCGTAGTGCTCATAATCGTGTGATTTTAAATTACATCGTAAAGATACAGCCTTTGACTGCGTCGGCAAACATCCAGGTGACAAATCCGCTGTTAGCGGTGACGAAAACAGCAATCATGGCGGGCGATTTTGTAAAGATGTTGCTAAACATGCGGATTTATTCGTTGGGGAAGGGAATAAAGTTGTAATTTTGTAAGATGGTCAATAAAAACGGACACTCGTTTTGAAGGAAAACGCGAACAGACAATATCGTCAGATAGTGAAATACACCGGCTATTTCGGGGGAGTGCAGGGATTGAATATTCTTGCCGCCCTCGTGCGCAACAAGGTTGTGGCAGTGCTGCTCGGTCCGATAGGTTTGGGTTTGATTTCCCTTTATAACACGGCAGTTAAATTGATAGGCGACACGACAAATCTCGGCATTCCGGTGAGTTCGGTGCGCTATCTGTCGGAGTGTCAGGAAGAGCCGGACAGATGCCGGATGGTGGCTACCGTCAGGTTGTGGAGCCTGCTTACAGCCGCACTCGGCGCAGTGGTGTGCTGTGTGCTTGTGCCATTTTTCCGCTTGTTTTATTTCAGCACGGAAATGAGCTTTGCCGAATTTCTCTGGCTGGTGCCGGTTGTTGCGCTGACAGCGGTTACGGCAGGCGAACTCTCAATACTTAAAGGATTGCATCGAATGCGCGAAGTGGCGACACAGTCGGTAGTCAACGCGATGCTGAGTCTGGTTGTCACACTACCTCTGTTCTGGCTGCTTGGCAACGAAGGCATCCTGCCCGCGCTTGTGGCCGCCGCTGTTGCCGCCAGCGTCACGGTGCTGTGGTTCTCGCTGCGAGTGTATCCCTACAGGCTTCCCCGCTCTTTCCGTCAAGCCATTTCAGCAGGAGGTGGAATGGTGCGTCTTGGCGTGGCATTTGTTATAGCCGGAGCCATGGGCAGTGGCGTGGAGTTTGCCGTGCGCGCGTTTATCGCCAATTCAGGCACCCTTGCCGATGTCGGATTGTACAATGCCGGTTATGTTGTCACGGTGACTTATGCGTCGATAGTCTTTATGTCGATGGAGACCGAGTACTTTCCCCGCCTGTCGGCAGTCAACCACGATGAGGAAGCGTGCAACGCAACGGTCAACCGCCAGATAGAGGTTTCCGTGCTGTTGCTTGCACCGCTGCTTGTGGCGTTTATGCTATTGCTTCCGTTTGTCATCCGCCTTCTGTACTCATCGATGTTTTTGCCGGCACTTGGGATGATACGATTCGGAGTGGTGACTATGTTGCTACGGGCCGTGATGCTTCCGATGGAATATATGTCGCTTGCCAAAGGCCGGCCATGGATTTATCTGCTGACCGAGGGTGTCTACGACATAGCGGCTGTGGGAGCCGTCGTGGCAGGCTACAGCCTGTGGGGAATCGACGGCGCCGGCGCCGGACTTCTTGTGGCGGCGGTGTTCAACTGTGTGATAGATTTCGTGGCGTGCCGGCATTATTACAGATATAGAATAGCGAAAAAATCCGTGAAGATGTTTTCCGTGCAGATTCTGCCCCTTGTCGCATCCTATTTCGTGACGGTGTTTTGCACAGGCGCGCTGCAGTGGGTGCTCGGCGTGGCATTGTTTGGCATGTCGGCCGCCATCTCCTACAGGGTGCTTGAGCGCGAGTCGGGACTGATGACGGCAATTATCAACAAATTCAAGCGAAAACACGATGAAGGTATCGATTCTGACAGCAGTTTATAACACAGCCTCCTATCTGCCGCAGTGCATAGAGTCGGTGCTGGCGCAGACGCATCGCGATTGGCAACTTATATGTATCGACGACTGCTCGACCGACGGCTCGCTTGACATAATAAACCGCTATGCCGCGTCCGACAGCCGCATAACCGTGGTGCGCAACGCAGAGAACCAAGGTCAGGCTAAAGCCCGCAATGCCGGACTGCTCCATGCCGACGGCGAGATTGTCACAATGCTTGACAGCGACGACTGGATTGCTCCCGACGCACTTGAGAAGATAGTGGCTGCGTTTGAAGGCAACCGTGACATTGACTGCGTGCTGTTTGACCTGCAGCTGTATTATTCGCCCGACGATGTCAGACCATACCAAAACGCCGTCAGCCATACGGTCTCGGGCTACGAGGCATTCCGACTGTCGATAGCATGGCAGATTCATGGAGTCTATGCCGCGCGTCGACAGGTTTATGATAAGCACCGCTATGATGACAGCTGCCGTTCGCACAGCGATGACAACACCACACGATTCCATTACCTCGACAGCCGCAAAGTGGCATTCAGCGCCGCCCGCTATTACTATCGACAGCATGCCGCGTCGTGCACGCATGTTTTCGGGATGCAGCGGTTCAATCTGCTTGTGGCACTCGAGAATCTGCGTAGAGAACTTGAGGCAGACGGCAGGGTAGCCGCCTGCGACCTTCGGGAACTCGACAAGTATCGCTGGCACAACGTGCAGGGAGCCTATATGCTCTACTATGCGCGTCGCCGACAGTTTCCGCCCTCCGACCGCCGCAAGGCAAAGTTGCTGCTCAGACAGATGTACAGTAATGTAGACACCACCGCATTGCCGTTGTGGGAGCATTTTCGTTTCGGCTATGCTCCGATTAAATGGTGTCCGGCGCTCTATCGCCTGCAGATGAATGCATTCACCCATTTGCGTCTGCTGTTCGGACTTGACAAGAAACGGTACGATTAAAAAACAAAAAAGGAACTTTCTCTCAAAGTTCCTTCCTTATAAGGTTTCCAATAGGTATAATTTTTTAAGGTAAAAAAGATTGTTTTAGGTTTGTGACAGCAAATGTCACCCTTTATTTCCGACTCTGCAAGCAATTTTATATGTTTTGCAACATAGAAATTTTTAGCAGAAGCTGGAGAGTGTATGTAAAATCTTGTTAATTGGGCTGTTGGGGTAGATAATTTTGAAGTGTGAAAATTTCTTAAAACTGCTTGTTGCCGGTGCATTTTCTGGCAATTTGCTCATTATTGAATGTTTTGAGCACAAGATTCTCGCCGTCAAACACCGCGTACGAGCAGAAATGAATCCAGTCGCCGAGAATCACCAATTGGCTGCCGTTGTCGAGTCGCTTGTCGAGCATGATGTGGCGGTGTCCGAAAACGAAGAAGTCGATATGCCTGCCGTCGTCATAGTGCTTGGCAAATTCTTCAAGACACTCTTTACCCTCGCCGAGATATTGCGGGAAAGAGTCTTTCGCGCGGCTTCCGCGCGACCAACCAAGGGCAAACGGGATAGTCCAGCGAGGATGTATCGCAGCGTAAAGCTTCTGACACACTTTGTTGCGGAACACCGACCGCAAGATGCGGAACGATAGTTTGCGCTTCCCGACCGCGTCGCCATGGTCGAGGAAGAAACGCTTTCCGGAAATGTCCTTAACCATCGGACCGTCGACCACCGTGATTCCGAGTTCGGATGGCAGATAGTCGAAAATCCAGATGTCGTGGTTGCCAATAAACCAATATATTTTCACGCCGAGGTCGGAAAGCTCCGCGATTTTTCCGAAAAACCGCGTGAATCCTCGCGGCACCACATAGCGGTATTCATACCAATAGTCGAGGATGTCGCCGAGGAGGTATATTTCTTTAGCCGAGTCTTTTATAGAGTCGAGAAACGCCACCACGCGCCGCTCGTTGTCGAGCGGAGAGTCGAAATAGCGCGCTCCAAGATGGAAATCGGAGAGGAAATATGTCAGCCGGCGTTTTTCCATCATAGAAAACCAAGTTCGAGTTTCGCCTCTTCAGTCATCATGTCCTGATTCCATTCAGGCTCGAACACAAGATTCACGTCGACAGATTTTATGCCCTCGATGCTCTCGAGTTTCATTCTGATGTCCTCCAGAATGAAATCGGCAGCCGGGCAGTTTGGCGCAGTCAGCGTCATGTCGAGTCGCAGACAGGCATTGTCGTCGAGGTCGATTTTGTAAATAAGCCCCAAATCGTAAACGTTTACGGGTATCTCCGGGTCGTAAACCGTCTTCAGCATTTTGACGATTTTTTCTTCCAATGCAAGTTTCTCTGTTGATTCCATAGGTGCAAACTTACGGAAAAGATTTGAGAAAACAATCATAGACGATGCATTATAAATATAATTTATTACTTTTGTGTTTGGATTGCTCCGAAATAAAATACATAAAATGCAGACAAGACCGATAGACCAAGACATAAAACGCGCAGCCCGAACAAAGAAAATGATTCGGGCATTGTGGACAATAAACTTTTGTGGAGTAGCGCTTGTGATGCTTATAGGCGTTATGATTTATCACGGATATATAGGTTATATGCCACCGGTAGAGGGACTTCTCAATCCAGAAGATCGCTTTGCGTCGCGCCTTTTCACATCCGATGGCGTTGAGATGGGACGTTTCTATCAGAGCCGAAACAACCGAGTGTATGCCGACTACTCCGAGATTTCCCCAAATGTAATCAATGCGTTGATAGCCACAGAGGACGAGCGCTTCATGCAGCATTCCGGCATTGACATCATGGCGCTGTCGCGAGTGTTGTTCAAGACAATCCTGCTGCGCCAGAAGAACGCCGGCGGCGGCAGTACGATAACGCAGCAGCTTGCGAAGCAGCTCTATTCGCCCGAGTCGGACGGGCTGATGGACCGATTCATTCAGAAACCCGTGGAGTGGGCCATCGCCGTGAAGCTTGAACGATACTATACGAAAGAGGAAATCATCAAGATGTATCTCAACCAGTTTGACTTCCTCAATAACGCCGTCGGCATCAAAACGGCGGCACACGTTTATTTCAACACCACCCCCGACAGCCTGAAGATAGAGCAGGCGGCGATGCTTGTGGGCATGGCAAAGAATCCGTCGCTCTACAATCCGGTACGCGCCGACCGCAAGGACGCCGCCGTGGGACGCCGCAATGTGGTGCTGCAGCAGATGCTCAAGGCGGATTTGATAACCGAAGCCGAGTGCGACTCGTTGTGCGCCCTTCCGCTGGATGTCAAGTTCACCAAGGTGGACCATAAAGACGGCATCGCGCCATATTTCCGCGAGGCAGTGCGCCTGATGATGCAGGCCAAAGAGCCGCGCCGTGGCGACTATCCCGACTGGGACCAGCAACGCTTTGTCGACGACTCCATCCAGTGGGCAACCAATCCTCTGTATGGTTGGGTAGAGAAAAATCCGAAGCCCGACGGCACCAAATACAATATCTATACAGACGGACTTCGCATCTACACCTCGATTGATTCGCGGATGCAGAAATATGCCGAAGAGGCGGTTATAGACCACCTCAAGAACACGCTGCAGCCTCAGTTTGACAGAGAGAAAGGCAGCCGTGGACCGTATACCACCAACAGCGCCGAGCTCGGACAGCTGACTCCGCGCAAACTCATCGACCGCGCCATCCGTCAGAGCGAACGCTACCGTGTGCTTAAAAACGCTGGAATGAGCGATGCTGAGATTATGGAAGAGTTTGACAAGCCGGTTGATATGACCGTGTTCTCCTACGATGGCGGACAGGTGCAGAAAACGATGTCGCCTCGCGACTCCGTAGTCTACCAGAAAATGTTTCTGCGGGCAGGATTTATGTCGATGGATCCGTTGACAGGACAGGTTAAAGCCTACGTCGGCGGGCCGAATTTCCATTTCTTCCAATATGACATGGCAGGCGTTGGACGCCGTCAGATAGGATCAACGGTAAAACCGTTCCTCTATACTTACGCCTTCGAGGAAGGTTTCACACCGTGCGACATGTTTCTCAACGCGCAGCCGTCGATCACGCTGCCTACGGGCGAAGTCTGGGCACCGCGCAACACCGGCCATGCCCGAATAGGCGAGATGGTCGACCTGTATTGGGCACTTACCAACTCAAACAACTGGATTTCAGCCCGTCTGATGAGCGAGCTCTCGCCGTCGACGTTGGCGCGCACGATGCACACGTTCGGCATCACCAACCATCTTGACCCCGTGGTGTCGCTCTGTCTCGGACCGTGCGACGTGTCGGTGCGCGAAATGGTGACCGCCTATACGGCATTCTCAAACAAAGGACTTCGTGTGGATCCGATATACGTTACTAAAATCACCGACAACAACGGCAACGTTATCTCGGAGTTTACGCCGCAGTATACCGAAGTGATGAGCCAGGAAGCCTATTTCAAGATGGTCAATATCCTGCAGAACGTAATCAATTCAGGTACGGGCAGCCGCCTGCGCCGAGCCCCTTACAACATCACAGCCGTGATGGGCGGCAAGACCGGTACGACCAACTACAACGCCGACGGATGGTTTATGGGCTTCACGCCCAACCTCGTTTCGGGAGTGTGGGTAGGCGGCGACGAGCGCTATATCCATTTCAACCGAATGGCGCAAGGTCAGGGAGCCGCAATGGCATTGCCTATCTACGGACTGTATATGAAAAAAGTGTATGCCGACAAGTCGTTGCCTTACTCGCAGACGTTGCAATTTCCGGAGCCTCCGGCAGGCTTCTCGCCGTGTTATAAGGAGAGTTACGGCGACGCGCCGGCAGCCGAGACGCCAGTTGAGGCAATCGACAACGCTTTTGAGTAGAAATTTTTTGTAGATTTAAAATTTTTAATTAGATTTGCATTATCTATACAGAAATATTTCTGTAATGAAAACCAGTATAGACTTAACATCATTATACCACTTAAAAAATTATTAGTTATGAGTCGTAGTTTAAAAGTAAGGGATTTGACCCTTCGTGATGGACAACAATCATTGTTTGCCACCAGAATGAAGCAGGAAAGCATTGACAAATTGCTGCCGCTTTACAAGGACGCCGGTTTCTATGCCATGGAGGTATGGGGCGGTGCAGTGCCCGACTCCGTGATGCGCTACCTTGGCGAAGACCCATGGGTGCGTTTGAAAACAATCAGCGACGCAATGGGCGGAGTGTCGAAACTGACAGCGCTCTCCCGTGGCCGCAACCTGTTCGGTTATGTGCCTTACCCGACAAGCGTGCTTGAAGGTTTTTATAAGGAAGCCATAAAGAATGGTTTGAACATCATGCGTATCTTCGATGCGCTCAATGACCTTGACAACGTAAAAGAATCAATAAAACTTATCAACGAGATGGGCGGCATCGCCGATGGTGCAGTCTGCTATACAGTAGATCCTAAAACAGAGGCTCCGGCAGAAAAGAAAGGCTTCTTTGCAAAGCTCTTCGGCTCTAAGAAGGTTGAGGAACCGGAGAAAATCTTTACAGATGAATATTTCGTTGAGAAAGCAAAGGGAATGGAAGCCTACGGCGCGAAGATCATCACGCTGAAGGATATGGCAGGATTGGTCAACCCGTTGCGCGCTGCGTCGCTGATTTCAAAGATCAAGGCAGCCGTTAATGTCCCTGTTGACTTCCACACCCACTGTACACCGGGCTACGGCTTGGCATCAGTAGTTATGGCAATGCTTCATGGCGTCGACATCGTGGATACCAACATCTGGTATTTCGGCGGCGGCTCGGCAGCACCTGCAATTGAATTGGTCTACTTGTTTGCAAAACGTCTCGGCATCGAGCTTGAGGTGAACATGGAAGCCGTAGGCCGCATCCGTGAGCAGTTGAAGGGCGTTCGCACGGCGCTTGCCGACTTCGACCTCCACAAGGGCGATTTCCCACACGATTTCGATCCGTTGAAGGATACTCTTCCAGCCAATATCGAGGCATTGTTTGACAAGGCAGTCGAGGCAGCCAAGGCCAACGACGAGGATGCCCTCCTCGACGCATGCCACGCTATTGAAGACTATTTCAACTTCCCGAAACCAAACTTGCTTGTCAAGAATGCCGAGGTTCCGGGCGGAATGTACTCAAATATGGTTGCGCAGCTGAAGGCACTCAACGCATCCGACGTGCTCGACGATGCGATGAAACTGATTCCTAAGGTTCGTCGCGACGCAGGTTTGGTTCCGTTGGTAACACCGACAAGCCAGATTGTGGGCAGCCAGGCAGTGAGCCTCGCCATAGACCGCAAGAAAGGTAATGCCGACTATACAACGAAGTCAAATCAATTCATTTCGCTCATCAAGGGTGAATATGGAAAGACTCCGGTTGCCATCACTCCTGAATTCCGCGAGCAAATCACAGGCAGCGCAGTGGAGCGTCCGTATGACGTGGCAAGCTATAAGGCGCCAGAAAACCCGGTTCTCAAGGAACTCGACGGATGCAAGCTTGCAGAGAACGAGCAGGAATACTTGCTTCTGCAATTGCTTCCAACCGTTGCCAACGGCTTCTTGAAGAAACGTCGTGAGGCAGACCACAAGGCATCGGCTCCGGCTGTTGAAGAAAAGGCAGAGGCTGCAGCAGTGGCCGACGATGCACCTATCACCGGACCGGTGGAGCGCGCTCCGATGGGCGGCAAGGTAGTTGAAGTCAAGGTGAAAGCCGGCGACAAGGTGAAGAAGGGTGACTTGCTTTTGGTTTACGAGGCAATGAAGATGGAGAACGAGCTTACGGCAGAGAAGGACGCCGTTGTCAAGCGTGTGTTTGTCACGGTAGACGACGTTGTCGGCACCGATGCTCCGCTTATTGAATTCGAGGCTTAATAAGTTGATTATAAATAGAAAAACTCCTGTCGCATTCCGTGACAGGAGTTTTTTGTGTCTGCGTGTGCCGTTTCCTTCCTATGTTGGACAAAGATTGACAGATGCTCCGCTATTTGCCTTTGAATGCGTTTTTCACTGTCAAAGCCGTGACAGCCACATCGACAGAATAAGCAGCAAGTCCGCGCTTCAAGTCTTCTTCAAGAAATTGGTCTTTGGCAGGCATCATAGAGATAACCATCACCGTGCCATCATCCTCCGACACGACAATGCGGCTTGTTTGGCACGACAGGTTAATGTACTGCTCGGCGACAATTTTTTTCGCTTTCTCAGGCTTCACGCCAAAGTCGCGTGCCGAGAACGACGTGCCTAACATAATGAACTGGTTGCTGCCGAGAGAATATCCCTGTGGCGATATTCTGATGTTTGTGTCGCCGAGAGTGTATTCCACCACATCGTTGCTCACTTCCTTTGCCGACAGGAACCCCATGTCGTTCAATTGTTTCACCACCCGGTTTCCGAAATCTTTGAAGCCAGGAGCTACAAAGTATTGGAAAAAAGAATCGGTGACATAGTCGGTGCATTTCTCCGCAAGGTCAATCGCCATAGATGAAAAAGTTCCCAATTGTGTGATTTGCATAGCCACATAAGGAGCGCTGTAGGCATAAATCGAAGAAGCGACGCAAATGGCATCGTTTTTATAATAGACCTGTCCGACCCCCGGCAACGCCCAGTTTATGGCATCGGCACACTCGATCATCTTCTTGGCATTGGCTTTTGCCGGCGTTGTCGACTCAAAGTAGCATACGGCCGGCGGCATGTCGGGAATCGCCTGCTCGCCCTCAATCATCATAATGTATGCCTTGCGTTCGGAGCCGGAAGATGAAGTGTAAGTAATTTCGAGGTCTCCGTCGCTGTCGATGCACCACTGTTTGCTGGTGTCGATAGTCTTGTAGTAATTTATAATCTCGTTTCTCAATTCCTGCCACGTCGGAAAGGCGAAGGCGTTGGATGTCAGAGCCGAAAGCACGAAAGCCACAGCTGCTGTGAATAATTTCTTTCTCATAGTCGGTTAGTGATAGAATTAAAAACAGAGTCAAAAGTACAAATATTAAATAAAAACCGCAATGTGAAATTTCTTTTTTTTCTTTTTTGAGGGCAAAAAATTTCTTTTATTGGGAAACAATGGGTAACTTAGCGCAGATATATAGTGGGTTACGGTGGAAAGCCGGAGCCTGACTGTTGAACAATAAAACGCGTCTATGCCGGAAATAATGCTCACAGACTGGTTTTATTGGCTGTGTATAGCGATTTATTCAGCCACGATAATCTCCATCATCTACATTATACTGAAGGAGAACCGCAACCCTGTGCGCTCACTTGCGTGGATTACCGTGCTGTTCTTTCTGCCGGTTGCAGGCTTGGTGCTGTATCTGTTTTTTGGGCGTAGCATAAAAAATAAAGCGTTGATATCCAAACGCTTGAAAAAGCGTTTTGCCCATTCCCGTCCCATCAAGCAAGCCGATATAGGCAAACTGCCACTCACGGCGGAAAGCCGTCAGCAAATCCGCTTGGGGCATAAGCTGTCGGGTGCGATTTATTTTCCTGACAACGATGTGGAATGCTTTGTCAGCGGCGCCGAACTGTTTGAGGCGTTCAAGCGCGATTTGATGGCTGCGCAGTGTGCCATTGACATGCAGTTCTACATTTTCAACGACGACAAACTCGGCACCGAGATAAGCGACATTCTCATTGACCGCAGCCGTAACGGTGTGAAGGTAAGGATTATTTATGACCATGTAGGCTGTTTCGGCGTAAAGAAGAAATTTTTCATGCGGATGGCAGATGCCGGAATCGACATCCATCCGTTCTTCAAGGTGACCTTTCCGGAATTCGCCACCCGTGTGAACTGGCGCAACCACCGCAAAATAACCGTAATCGACAACCGTATAGGGTATATAGGCGGAATGAACGTAGCCGACCGCTATGTCGTGGGCGACAAAAATGGAATGTGGCGCGACACGCATCTGCGCATCACCGGTCCTTCGGTGCTCGGACTGCTGCATTCGTTCCATTCCGACTGGGCATTTATGGAATTGCCACAGTTTGACGACGGCGAGAACTTCTCCGAATTCCAGAGCCGCAACAACGGCAGTGTGGGCGTGCAGATATTGTCGAGCGGCCCTGTGGGGCAGTGGCACAACATCTCGCTGATGTTCAACAAAGCAATCGCCAACGCCAAGAAATGCATATATCTTGAAACACCATATTTCCTGCCCACCGAGAGCTTGCTCAAAGCCCTTCAGACGGCAGCCCTGTCGAAGATTGACGTGCGGGTGCTGATTCCTCGCCAGCCCGACTCCATGATGCTCAAGCTCGCGTCGGGCTCCTACATCAGCGACTGCCTTAGAGCAGGGATAAAAGTGTACTTCTACGAGCCGGGAATGCTCCATTCCAAGACCATAGTCATCGACGACGAATTTTTCACCACCGGCTCCACCAACTTCGACTTCCGCAGCATGGAATATAATTTTGAGTGCAACGCATTTATCTACAGCAAGACGATAAACGAGAAAATGAAAACCGCCTTTTTCGCCGATCTTGCGCAGTCGACCCGCATCACGTCGTCGACTTGGCGACGACGGCCGTTCGTTCAAAAGTTCAAAGAATCAGTGGTGCGGTTGATGAGTCCCGTGTTGTGACGATATATTTTTAATAAATTAACAATATCTACACATTGTTTTGAACCACCATTACGCAAACTTCGTTAACTTTGCAAGTAGAAAAGCAGACATCTGCAAATTCAGGTTGGCGCATGTGGCGGCAATGAGGAAGATAGAAAAAAACTATATTTATAAAATACTATTTTTCAGACTTTTAAAAAATTAAAAACTATGAAGTTTCTTACAGATGAAAAATTGACAATCGTCGGCGCAGGCGGTATGATTGGTTCAAACATGGTTCAGAGTGTATTGATGCTTGGACTGACTCCAAACATTTGTCTTTACGATATCTATGAGCCAGGTGTACACGGTGTGTTTGATGAAATCCAGCAGTGCGCATTCCCTGGAGCTAACGTAACTTACACAGTGAATCCAGAAGAGGCTTTCTCTGGTGCTAAGTATATCATTTCTTCTGGTGGTGCTCCTCGTAAGGAAGGCATGACACGTGAAGACCTTCTCAAGGGCAACTGCAAGATTGCCGCTGAGTTTGGTGACAACATCAAAAAATATTGCCCGGATGTTAAGCATGTCGTAGTTATCTTCAACCCGGCAGACGTAACAGCCCTCACAGCTCTTATCCACTCTGGTTTGAAACCAGAGCAGTTGACATCGCTCGCAGCTCTCGACTCAACTCGTTTGCAGCAGGCTTTGGCACTTGAGTTCGGTGTTCAGCAGGATAAGGTAACCGGCGCACACACTTACGGTGGTCACGGTGAGCAAATGGCAGTATTCGCTTCTCAGGTTAAGGTTGACGGCAAGCCATTGTCGGAAATGGGCCTTTCAGCAGAGCGTTGGGAAGAGATCAAGCACCACACAGTGCAAGGCGGTTCAAACATCATCAAGCTTCGTGGCCGCAGCTCATTCCAGAGCCCAGCCTACAACGCTGTCAAGATGATCGAGGCTGCTATGGGCGGTGAGAAGTTTACTTTGCCAGCCGGCTGCTACGTAAACAACGACAAGCTTGGCTTCAAGAACGTAATGATGGCTATGCCTACTACTATTGACAAGACTGGCGTTCACTTCACTGAACCAGCAGGAACAGAAGAAGAAATGGCAGCTCTCAACAAGTCGTACGAGCACCTTTGCAAGATGCGCGACGAAATCGTTGAGCTCGGCATCGTTCCTCCAGTAGCTGAGTGGAACAAACTCAACAGCAACCTCTAATAGACAACAGTCTTAGTGGAATATATGGCGCGGACACCTTTTTGGTGTCCGCGTTTTTTTTAGTGTGCTTGGATTTGCCTGGGATTGAAATAAAATCATTACTTTTGCGTTGACAAACTATTGTATTTCCTTATGACACGCAAATTTATTGTTTCAAGTATATTTGCAGCCGTTACGGCTGCAATGTCAGCCATCCCGGCATCCGACAGCCCTATGCTGCGCACGTTGCCCGACGGCACGAGTATAGAGATTGTGCTGCACGGCGACGAAAACTTCCACTATGCCACATTGCTTGACGGCTCCATCGTCAAGGAGGGTGACGACGGCTATTTCTACTATGCCGAAGTCGCAGCCGACGGCATTGTCGCAACGCCGTATAAGGTCGGCGACAACGTCCCGAAGCAACGCGTGGTGAAATCTACCGGCGTTAAGAACCGATTGCAGACGTTGCGGCAGCAAGCCCTTCAGCGCAGAGCCGTTAAGCCACACGCCGCACAGCGGTCGGCATCCGACATCAATAGTCAGCATGGGCTTGTGATACTTGTGGACTATCCCGACATGCCGATGGTGCAGACCAACAAGGATTATTCGGAGATGCTCAACTCTGAAGGCTACTCAAAAAATTATGCCACCGGCAGCGCCCTTGACTATTTCCGGAATTCATCGTATGGAAAATATTCTCCGGTGTTTGATGTGTTCGGCCCCTACACGCTGTCGAACAAATACCGCTATTATGGCAAGAACGATGCATCGGGCAACGATACCAATGTGCCGGAGATGATAGTAGAGGCGTGCCGCATGGCGTCTGCCGACATTGATTTGTCGACCTACGACTATGACAACGACGGATATATAGACAACGTATATGTTTTTTATGCCGGTGCGGGAGAAGCCAACGGCGGGTCGGACGACACTGTGTGGCCTCATCGCTGGGTGGTGTATGGTGAAAACTACGACGGAGATCCCGATGTGGGCGGTGTGAAGGTGTATGACTACGCCTGCAGCAACGAGATTCGAGAAAGTCTTAAAAACAAGATCGGGACGAATCTGGAAGGTATCGGCACTTTTGTGCATGAGTTCGGACACGTGCTCGGTTTCAGCGACCATTACAGTACCAACGACAACAATCTTGCCCTTGATCCGGGCTACTACGACGTCATGGCTTCGGCATCGTATCTCAACTATGGACGTACGCCTTACGGATATTCAGCCTATGAGCGTATGTATATGGGATGGCTTGAGCCAACGCAGATATTCCCAAGCCGCGATGGCGACAAGATGACGCTTAAAACCATCGACGAAGGCGAGGCATTGCTCGTCACCGCCGACGGGTCGACGCATAATATGGATGGCGTTTCGCCGTCGCCTGCAAATTATTATCTTATTGAAAACCGCGCTTCGGCAGGCTGGGACTCGTTTGCCGGCTATTACGGCACTTCGGGCACGCCGGGCGACAAAGGTATGCTGATTACCAAAATAAACTACGACGCAGACCGCTGGGAACGAAATATTGTCAATGCGTATGCCAACCAGATGGGAATTGAGCTGGTTTGCAATCCAGTGCAGAAAAAGTCGTATGCAGCATATTATCCCATGTTTCCGGGGTCAAAGACGCAGACTTCGGTGTCGTTTGGCTCATACTCCATCAAAAACATAACCCGTGACGCTGTTACCGGCGAGGTGTCGTTTACGATATCCGACAGCAACGGATACTCGGGCGTTGCCGACGTGGAGACGGAGGCAGATGTCTATGCCGCCGACGGAGCTATAGTTGTGGAGTGCGCAGCAGGACGGGTGAGCGTCAGCACGCTGCAGGGCGCGCTTGTCTATGACGGCATCGGCGGACGTATACCTGTCGCCACAGGCCTGTATGTTGTCAATGTTGACGGCAAGGTAGTGAAGGTGGCTGTGAGATAGAAGCGCAATGTTTTGATAAATATTGACTTGCAATGTTAGATATCTGGCGCGGAATTTTGCAGTTTCGCGCCAATTTCTTATCTTTGTATAAGATAGGCTGCGGCTTGTCGGGATTTTTTTGAGAGAGGAGGAACGGATATGATTAGAAAGTCGATAATTGTGATGCTTTTAGGCTTTTCGGTGTTGGCGATGTCGATGCCGGTTGTGGCACAGCAACGTGCCGCAGTGGATTATGTCGTGACCTCCACAACTTCGGGAAAAGGAGTGTTGGTGATTGAAAACAACACAGAGTCGGCATGCCGTTTCACAATTTATTCAATAACCGGACAGGTGGTGCGTGTGCTTGTCGTGAAGCCCGGCAATGAGCGCGTGGAGCTGCAGAAGGGCTTCTACATAGTGAAAAGCGAATATGGCAGCCAGAAAGTGGTTGTCAGATAATTGATACAAACATTGAAAAACTTATAATTCATTTATTTGGTTACTATGACACATTTAATCGGAAAGATTATGACTGTAACGACGGTTATGTCGGCAGCGGCTTTTATGGGTCCGGTTGCATCGGCGCAGACTTTGCCGCAAATCCCGGAAGAGGAACTCAATGCATATCCAGTTTATTCAGGCAATGACCTGGAACTTACTGTCGATGCCAAAGGCACGCATTTCGCCCTTTGGTCGCCTGGTGCGGAGGCAGTCAGGCTGCATCTGTATGCCGACGGGCATAACGGAAGCGCCTATGAAACAGTCGAGATGGCAAAAGATGCGGCAACAGGAGTGTGGCGCGCGTCTAAGTCGGAGAAGCTATATGGCAAATTTTATACGTTCCAAGTAAAGATAGGCGGCGAATGGCTGAAGGAAACGCCAGGAGTGTGGGCTAAAGCCGTGGGTGTCAACGGACATCGAGCCGCTATTGTCGATTTCTCGCAGACAAACCCGGAAGGATGGGGAAGCGACACCTATGTAGTCACACCGCATCAGACCGACGCAATTGTCTACGAGATGCACCATCGTGATTTCTCCGTCCACCGCAATTCGGGCATCGTCAACAAAGGCAAGTTTGTGGCAATGCTTGAGCCATGCACGGAGTCGGGCAACGGAGAGCTGACAGGAATCGCCCACTTGAAGGAGCTTGGAGTGACCCATGTGCACATCCTTCCGTCGTATGACTACAACACAGTCGACGAGACGCAACTTATCGACCGTCAATACAATTGGGGCTACGACCCGCTGAACTACAACGTACCCGAAGGCTCTTATTCCACAAATCCTGCCGATCCATATTGCCGCATCCGCGAGATGAAGGAAATGGTGCAGGCGCTGCATAAGGCAGGCATCGGCGTGGTGATGGATGTGGTTTACAACCACACCGCGCTCGGCGATGATTCCAATTTCTCGCTTACGGCTCCCGGCTATTATTACCGCCATCGTCCGGACGGCTCCTACAGTGATGCCTCAGGATGCGGCAATGAGACGGCATCCGACCGCGGTCAGATGAGCAATTATATCGTGAACTCTGTAAAGTATTGGGCAAAGGAATATCATATCGACGGATTCCGCTTCGACTTGATGGCAATCCACGACGTAGAAACGATGAACCGCGTGTCGGCAGAGGTGCGAGCCATCAATCCGTATGCAGTGATTTATGGCGAGGGATGGACAGCAGGCGACAGCCCGCTGCCCGTTGAACGTCGTGCGTTGAAGGAAAATGTGTCGAAGATGCAGGGCGTGGCGGTGTTCAGCGACGACATCCGTGACGCTGTCAAGGGACATTACAGCCGGGAGGACGACCGAGGCTTCGTATCGGGAAAAGCCGGACAGGAAGAAACCGTGAAAATAGGCGTTGTCGCATCGACATCGCACCCGCAGGTGGACTACAGCAAAGGCAGCAACTCGAAGTTTGCCTATGCCACGTCGCCTGAAATGATAATGAACTATGTGTCGTGCCACGACGACCTGTGTCTGACCGACAAGCTGCGCAAGTCGATGCCCGAAGCCAACGATTCAGTACGCATGCGTGTAGCCCGCCTGGCGCAGACCATCGTGTTCACGTCGCAAGGCACGCCGTTTATGTTTACCGGCGAGGAAATCTTCCGTGACAAGAAAGGCGAGCACAACAGCTACTGCTCTCCAGACTCCATAAATGCCATCGACTGGAACCTGAAGAAGCAGAACCGCGAACAGTTTGACTATTACCGCAATCTCATAGCCATGCGCAAGGCGCATCCGGCATTCCGCATGACGTCGGCAGCCGACATTGCCCGCAACATCGTGTTTGACAAGGTGAAAGAAGACTGTGTGGTAAGTTATTCAATAAAAAACCACGCCAACGGCGACGAATGGCAGGAAGTGAAAGTGGTGTTCAACGGCAATGACCGTGACGTGACCGTCAATGTGGCAAAAGGCAACTGGACGGTAGTGGCTGCCGACGGCAAGATTGACAAGGACGGACTTGGCAAGAGCAAAGGCGGAAAGACGGTTGTGGCATCACGCTCCGCGCTGATTTTGGCACGATAAGAAAGGAATATTTTATGTTTGACGACGAAAAATTGCGTGTGACGCTGAATATAGCAGGCGAACAAGTCAAGACGGTGATAAACCGGTCGGACGAAGAGGAGCTGCGCATGCTGGAGAAGGAAGTTACATCGCTGTTCAACCGATGGCGAGTTGCCGACCCGTCGCGCACCAAGTCGCAAGTGCTGGCAATGGTGGCGTTTCAGTATGCCAAACTCTATTATGACGAGTTGACCGCCGGACGTTCGCGTGAGGCGTCACTTCGCGATTTCGTCGAGAAATATGAGGAGCGGCTTAACAAAATCGTGATTGATGAATGATTTTTGGGCTGTGACCGCAAATATTCTTTGGAAAAGTGTTTATAAATTGAAATATAATTCTTACTTTTGTAAAAATTTGGTTCAGAATGGCTGAAAGTTTGTCGGAGATTTTTGAACGGTTGCTTGCCAAGCAGCAAATTCTTTTGGAACGCTATAATGCAATGAAAGACAAATTGCAGATTTCGCAAGAAGAAAACGAAGCGTTGAAAAAGGAAAACGAGAAGCAGCGGCAACTGATTGAGAAATTGGAAATGGACAAAGACTTTTTGCAGATGGCGCGTCAGATTGCCCCCGACAGGGAGGCTCTCGACAGAAGCCGTGCCATGATAGCCAGATTGGTGCGGGATGTCGACAAATGCATCGAGCAGCTTAAAGATTGATTGAGAATCTATATAAAGCCGGTAACGGCGTGATATAAAAACATTAGAAAAAGCAGGCGTTTCATGCCGTACACTCAGGAGAATGTAGGACATGGATGCTGAAAAAGAGGTTAGAGGCATAGAAGCGACACCTACCCGAAAGTAGAGAGAATACCGCACCAATGGTGCGTGCCTTGCGGCACGCGTTGTTGGTGCTTTTTTATAAACTTAACTAATTAACTGATAGAAACAATATGGTGTTGAATTTAATAATAGCCGCGGTGTCGCTCCTTGTTGGAGGCGGAGTAGTGCTATTTGTGACAAAAAGAATGGCTCACACACGGGCTAAAAACATAATTGAGGAGGCGAAACTTGAGGCAGACGTTCTGAAGAAGAACAAGCTGCTCGAAGTTAAGGAAGCCGAGTTGAAAATGAAGGCCGACGTTGAGAAACAAGCCAACTCGCGCATGCAGAAAATCCAAGCGGCGGAAGCCAAATCCAAGCAGCGCGAACTGCAGCTCAACCAGCAACAGTCGGAACTTCAGCGCAAGCGCAACGAGAATGAAAACATGAAAGCCGTGCTCGACCAGCAGGTGGCTGCCGTTGAGATGCGCGAGCAGGAAGTGGAAAAGATGCAGAAAAGCGTTCAGGAAACGCTTGAGCACATCTCCGGACTGTCGGCAGAAGAGGCAAAGGAGAAACTTGTCGAGTCGCTTAAAGACGAAGCCAAAACGGCTGCCGCATCGTATATCAACGACATAATGGACGACGCCAAGCTGACCGCCAACAAGGAGGCAAAACGCATTGTAGTGCAGTCAATCCAGCGTGTCGCTACAGAAACGGCGATTGAAAACTCGGTGACAGTGTTCCACATCGACAGTGATGAAATCAAGGGCCGCATCATCGGCCGCGAGGGACGCAACATCCGCGCCCTCGAGGCAGCCACCGGAGTGGAGATTATCGTAGACGACACCCCGGAGGCAATCGTGCTTTCAGGCTTTGATCCTGTGCGCCGCGAAATTGCCCGTCTGGCACTTCACCAGCTGGTTGCCGACGGACGTATCCACCCGGCACGCATCGAGGAAGTTGTAGCCAAGGTGCGCAAACAGATTGAAGAGGAAATCATCGAGACAGGAAAGCGCACAATCATCGACCTCGGCATCCACGGTCTGCATCCGGAACTCATCCGTCTTGTCGGAAAAATGAAATATCGTTCAAGCTACGGTCAGAACCTCTTGCAGCACTCGCGCGAGACAGCCAATCTCTGTGCCGTAATGGCATCGGAGCTCGGACTGAACCCGAAACGTGCCCGTCGTGCGGGTCTGCTCCACGATATAGGCAAAGTGCCTGACGAAGAGCCAGAATTGCCACACGCAATTCTCGGTATGAAACTTGCGGAGAAATACAAGGAAAAACCAGACATCTGCAATGCCATCGGCGCTCACCACGACGAAGTGGAGCAGCAGTCGCTCCTTGCACCGATTGTGCAGGTCTGCGACGCCATCTCCGGTGCACGTCCAGGCGCCCGCCGAGAAGTTGTTGAAGCCTACATCAAGCGTCTCAACGACCTTGAGCAGCTGGCACTCTCTTATCCGGGCGTAATCAAGACCTATGCAATCCAGGCAGGCCGTGAGCTTCGTGTAATTGTCGGAGCCGACAAGCTTGACGACGCCGAGACAGAAAAACTCTCAGCCGTGCTCGCACAACGCATTCAGGACGAACTCACATATCCGGGACAGGTGAAAATCACCGTAATCCGTGAAACCCGCTCGGTAAGTTTCGCTAAATAGGAGGAACGCCGACAATGGACGATGTAAAGAATAAAGATCTGGACCAACAACGCATATTCCAGCCGTCGGGCAAGGAGCCGCGGGGCAAACTTAACTGCTACGACTGGCTCGCCGATGTGCCTGGCGAGAAAAATGTGTTTGACATGGTCGAGGTGCAGTTCAAGAACACCCGCAAAGGCTACTACCGCAACAGCATGAACCTGCCGCTTGAGATTGGCGACATGGTGGCAGTGGAGGCAAGTCCGGGGCACGACATCGGAAGAGTGTCGCTGACGGGCAAGCTTGTGGCTTTGCAGATAAAGAAAGCCAATTTGCGCCCCGATACCGAGATACGCCGGGTGTTTCGCAAGGCAAAAGCCTCCGACTTGGAAAAATTTGAGGCAGCCAAAGCCCGCGAGTACGACACAATGATACGCTCGCGTCAGATAGCCAAGGATTTGCGCCTGAACATGAAAATCGGCGATGTGGAGTATCAAGGCGACGGCAATAAAGCGATATTCTACTATATAGCCGACGAGCGTGTGGACTTCCGTCAGCTCATCAAGGTGCTTGCCGACGCATTCCATGTGCGCATCGAGATGAAGCAAATCGGCGCGCGTCAGGAAGCCGGACGCATCGGTGGCATCGGACCGTGCGGACGTCCGCTCTGCTGTTCCAGCTGGATGACCAATTTCGTGTCGGTGGCAACAAGCGCCGCCCGCTATCAGGACATCTCGCTCAATCCGCAGAAACTGGCTGGACAGTGCGCCAAGCTTAAATGCTGTCTGAACTACGAGGTCGACGCCTATGTGGAGAGCGTGAAGCAACTGCCTTCAAAAGAGATACGCCTTGAGACCAAGGATAATACATACTTCTATTTCAAGGCCGACATTTTCAGCCGTATGCTGACTTACACAACGGAAAAGAATGTGCCGGCAAATATGGTCACCATCTCAGCCAAACGGGCTTTTGAGGTAATCGCACTCAACAAAAACGGTGTGAAACCCGACAATCTTGATGGGAAAGGCGAAGATGAGAAAGTTAGAGGCGAGTTTGGCGACATTCTTGGTCAGGACAGCGTGACACGCTTTGACAAAACAAAAAAGAAAAAACGCAAGAGAGGCAGCGGCAACAACGGTGACGGCGGAAATAAAGACAACAACCGTCAGCGCGGAGGCGGAAACCAAGCCGACGGAGGCAACCGCCAACGACAAGCCGACGGAGGCAACCGCCAACGACAAGGCGGTGAAGGCAAAGGCAACCGGCGTCAGGGCAACGAACAGCCGCGCCGCGACAATCGACCGCCACGCCGCGACAACCGACCGCCACGCCGCGACAACCGCAACGGTGGCGGACAACGAGGACAGGAGAATGGAAACAAACAGCAGACATCCGCTCCGAAACCCAAGGAAGAGTAGGCTTGCGGCAGCGTTGTGCCTTGTGGCAATCTCACTGCTTGCCGCCACCTGTACTCCGGGAGGGGCTTTCGACAGCGATTTCAAGACAATAGACGCCGAGGGTTGGACCAAGTCCAGCCCCTTGGTGTTTCTGCAGCCCGACAGCATCAGAGGGGTTGACGCCTACGACATTGCAGTCAGCGTGCGCCACGACAATTACTATCCTTACCGCAACCTGTTGTTGATAGTGGATTATGTGGCAGGCGGCAAGATTGTGGAGCACGACACCGTCAACGTTGAATTGTGCGACGAATATGGCGATTGGGGAGGCTCCGGGCTTGGCAAGCTCTTTCAAAAGCAGATGCTTATAAAAGAGCGGGTGCCTGTGGGACGCTATGACAAAATCGTTGTGTGGCACAATATGCGTGTGTCGAAGGTGACCAACGTCACAGATGTGGGGCTGACATATATTAAATCGAAATAAAGACATATATAATTTGGATATTAAAAATATAGACTGGGCGGCAACCGACGCATTGTGCTTCGATATGGACGGCACACTCTGGGACGCAGTCGATTCGTATTGCGAAATCTGGAACCGGTGTTTCCGCAAGGTGGGCATGGACCGCGTCGTGGCCCGTCAGGAACTCATAGCCTGTATGGGGCTGAATCTGCACGAGATACTCCGTCGCCTTTGCGGCGGCGTGCCGATGCCCGACGCCGACGCTTTTCTTTCCGACATAGAGCGGGAGGAAATCCGTTTGATGCCAGTGCTTGGCGGCAAGCCTTATCCGGGTGTCGCGGAAGGGCTGGAGCGCCTGTCGAAGAAATACAAAATCCTGTTGCTCAGCAACTGCGGTGAGAATGGATTGGAAAATCTGATGAACTTTCTGGGCATTCGTGCGTTGGTGACAGAAGCGGTGACTTATGGAGCCACGCACCGCGACAAAAACGAAAACCTGACCGCGCTGGCAGAGAAATACAGTCTGCGTCAGCTCGTATATGTGGGCGACACCGAAGGCGACTGCCGTCAGACACATATTGCCGGGATGCCATTTGTCTTCGCCTCGTATGGTTTCGGCCATTGTGACAATGCCGATATGACTGTCGGCTCGTTTGAAGAATTAGTTGAAACGTTTGACAAAATAAAATAACAAGTTATGAATAGAACATTATCTGTTTCGGAAGCAAAGATGCGAGTTGACAACATAAGAGAGATGATGCGCAACAACGGTTTCGACGCTGTCCTTGTGGGCACAAACGCCAACCTGTACTACCTGACTGGCGGAGTGTTCAGCGGCTATGTCTATATTCCGGCAGAGGGAGAGGCATTGCAGTTTGTGCGCCGACCGGTCGACAAGAAAGGCGACGGCATTGTGCATATCCGCAAGCCGGAGCAGATTATTGAATATTTGGGCAAGAACGGTCTGCCAGCACCTCGGAAATTGGCGCTTGAGCTCGACGGCATCTCGTATACCGATGCTTTGCGTTGCCAGAAAGCATTCGGTCTGGAGTCGGTTGGCAACTGCTCGCCGCTGCTGGCGCAAGCGCGTTCGGTGAAGTCCGATTTTGAAATCTCGTTGCTGCGCGAGTCGGGTGCGCGTCATTGCGGCTCCTATCGCCGCATCTCCGGACTCTATCATGAAGGAATGACCGACATCGAACTTCAGATAGAGATTGAGCGCACGCTCCGACTTGACGGATGTCTCGGCATTTTCCGCATCAACGGACCGTCGATGGAGATGTTTATGGGCAATCTTCTTGTCGGTGACAATGCCGATGCTCCGAGCCCGTATGATTTCGCTATGGGCGGAGAGGGTATGGACGGCTCGCTTCCTGTGGGCAGCAATGGCTCCATCATCCTTCCGGGCAACACCGTGATGGTCGATATGAACGGCAACTTTACAGGCTATATGACCGATATGACCCGCACATTCTATGTTGGCGCGCTTGACACCCATGCCAAGAAAGCCCATCAGCTTTCCATTGACATCCACCACACATTGATTGACATCATCAAACCCGGAGTCGAGGCCAAGGCAGCCTACGAACTGGCGATGGATATGGTTGAAAAGGCAGGAGAGTCAGACTTCTTTATGGGACATACCCAGAAGGCAGGCTTCATAGGTCATGGCGTCGGCATCGAGGTGAACGAATGGCCGGTGCTCGCTCCGAGAAGCCGGCAAGTGTTTGAGAAAGGCAATGTGATAGCCTTGGAGCCTAAATTTGTCATCCCAGGAGTCGGTGCTGTAGGCATAGAGAACACCTATGTGGTCACCGACAACGGTTTGGAATGCTTGACACCATTCCCTGAGGAAATAGCAGAGCTGTTATAGAAGATGAACTTAAAAGACAAAATAGACCAGAAAATATTTCATTTGGTTGGCGAGGCAGCCGATGCTGTCGGGCAACCGTGCTACATCGTTGGCGGATATGTGCGCGATATTTTTCTGCACCGTCCGTCGAACGATATCGACTTCGTGACCGTGGGCAGCGGTATCGGTCTTGCCGAGGCGCTTGCCAGAAAACTCGGTCCGAAGACACGCCTTGCCGTGTACCGCAACTATGGTACTGCCCAGCTGCGCTACCGCGGGCTTGAACTGGAGTTTGTGGGCGCCCGCAAGGAGTCGTACCATCGCGAGAGCCGCAACCCGATAGTGGAGGACGGCACGCTCGACGACGACCAGAAACGTCGTGACTTCACGGTCAACGCCCTTGCCATCGCCGTCAATGCCGACAACTTCGGCGAGCTTGTAGATCCGTTCGGCGGTCTTGACGACATGCGCCGCCGCATTATCCGCACACCGCTCGACCCCGACGTGACATTTTCCGACGATCCGCTGCGCATGATGCGCGCAGTGCGCTTTGCCACGCAGCTTGATTTCGAGATTCTTCCCGAAACGTTTGACGCCATCACTCGCAACCGCGAGCGCATCGCCATCATCACGCGCGAGCGCATCGCCGTAGAGCTGGAGAAAATCATCTGCTCTCCACGTCCATCAATGGGGTTCGTGCTTTTGGAAAAATGCGGATTGCTCGAACTTATATTCCCGGAGCTCCACGCTTTGAAGGGCGTCGAGACCAAAGACGGGCGCGGACATAAAGACAATTTCCTGCACACGATGCAGGTGCTCGACTCTGTGGCTGAAAAGTCGGACAAGGAATGGCTTCGCTGGGCAGCGCTGTTCCACGACATCGCCAAGCCAGTCACCAAGCAGTATGACCAGCAGCACGGGTGGACATTCTACAACCACAACTTCGTGGGCAAAAAAATGATACCCGGCATCTTCAAACGGATGAAGCTTCCGATGAACGAGAAGATGAAATATGTGCAGAAACTTGTGGAGCTGCATATGCGCCCGATAGCGTTGGTTGAGGAAGAAGTGACCGACTCCGCCGTGCGCCGTCTGCTCTTCGACGCCGGCGACGACATCGACGACCTTATGATACTCTGCGAGGCAGACATCACGTCGAAGAATCCGGAGAAAGTGAAGCGTTTCCTCAGCAATTATCAAGAGGTGCGCCGCAAGTTGGTGGAGATTGAGGAGAAAGACCGCATACGCAATTTCCAACCGCCGATTGACGGCGACGAGATAATGCGCATTTTTGGGCTTTCGCCATGCCGAGAGGTGGGCGACATCAAGGAACGCCTCAAGAATGCCATCCTCGACGGCGACATCCCCAACGAGCGCGAAGCCGCTTACAAATTGATGCTCAAAGTGGCGGCGGAAATGGGGCTGAAACAGTTAGAAGAGTGATTTGGGCTTCTTAAATCCTTATTTTCTACAATTTTAGAGAAAAAAGAGCGGAAAGAGTACGGTTATTTGAAAAAAAAGTGCGATATTTGCATTCGCATTTGCAAAAGAGCGCTTTCAAAGGCGTTGCGTGCAGACGTATGAATTGGAAAATCAATCAAATAACTAATAAAAGATATAATAAAATGACTAAAGCAGACATCGTAAATGAAATTTCAAAATCTACAGGTGTAGAGAAAGCTGCCGTGCTTGAGACTGTTGTGGTTTTGGTAGTTTCATCGTAAAAGTTCGTTCTGAAAAAACTGCAAGAAACATTTCCAAGAATACGACAATCATCATTCCGGAGCACAAAATCCCGGCTTTCAAACCGGCAAAAGTGTTTATGGAAGAGGTTAAATAATAACATTTAGTTTAATCCTTTAATTTATACAACTATGCCAAGCGGAAAGAAAAGAAAAGGCCACAAGATGGCTACTCACAAGCGTAAAAAAAGACTGAGAAAGAATCGTCATAAGAAGAAATAATTGAAATTTAGTTTAAAAATTAAATTTCATGATTTTTATCGCAAGAACAAGCGGGATTTCTTTTCAAGAGAATCTTCAGTTTGTTCTTGTGTCTTTTAAAAACGATTCTAAACAACCAAGTATTGACTTTAAATTCAGACAATGAGAAGTGAACTCGTAGTTGATGTGCAGCCACAGGAAACATCCGTGGCTCTGCTTGAAGACGGGCGCTTGATGTCGCTCCAGAAGGAGTCGCGCAACATCAAGTTTGCCGTCGGCGACATCTATTACGGTCGGATAAAGAAGTTGATGCCGGGGCTGAATGCCGCTTTTGTCGACATCGGCTCTGAGAAAGAGGCGTTTCTTCATTATCTCGACCTCGGTTCTCAGTTCTCGAGTTTCAATACTTTTGTCCAAAGCGCTATTGCAGAGCCCAACAAAGCTCCGCAGCTTTCTAAATTCAAACTGCTGCCCGACATAAACAAGCAGGGCAGCATTGCAGAAACGCTGACCGTTGGTCAGCACATCATTTTCCAGGTGTCGAAAGAGCCGATTTCAACTAAAGGTCCGCGGCTCACCACGGAATTGACGTTTACCGGACGGTTCATGGTGCTGATACCATTCTCCAACAAGGTCTCAATTTCGCAGAAAATCAAGTCGACACAAGAAAAAATGCGCCTGCGCCAGCTGATTGAGAGCATACGTCCGAAAAATTTCGGCGTCATTGTGCGCACATCGGCAGAAGACAAGCGGGTTGCAGAACTCAACAACGAGATGAACACCCTGGTGAAATGCTGGGAGGATACGATTGAAAAATTGCAGAAGTCAGAGTCGCCGGCACTCCTTCACGAGGAAGACAGCCGTGCCGTTGGCATTATCCGAGACGTGTTCAGCCCGTCGTTTGAAAACATCTTCGTGAACGATGCGGAAACCTATTCGCAGATTTACAACTATGTGAGTCTCATTGCCCCTGAGCGCAAGGAGTCGGTAAAGTTGTATGCCAAAGACGAGCCGATTTTCGATTTCTACAACATCACGAAGCAGATAAAGTCGTCGTTTGGAAAAGCGGTGTCGTTCAAGTCGGGAGCATACATCATCATTGAGCACACAGAGGCTCTTCACGTGATCGATGTGAACTCTGGCAACCGCAACCGCAACGTGGAGAATCAGGAGGAGAACGCTCTTGATGTCAATCTCCGCGCCGCCGACGAGATTGCGCGGCAGTTGCGTCTGCGCGACATGGGCGGAATCATCGTAATCGACTTTATCGATATGAGTACAGCCGAGCATCGGCAGAAACTCTATGACCACATGCGCGAGGTGATGGCAAACGACCGCGCCCGCCACAACATTTTGCCTCTGAGTAAGTTCGGACTTATGCAAATCACGCGGCAGCGTGTTCGTGCCGCTCTCGACATCGAGACTCTTGAGAGTTGCCCGTCGTGCTACGGCAAAGGATTGGTGCAGCCTTCAATACTGTTTACCGACCTCCTGCATGAGAAACTTGACTACGTGGTCAACACGCTTAATCTTCAGGATTTTGTGCTGTATGTGCATCCGTATGTCTATGCCTACATAAAGCAGGGCTTCTTCAAGTCGATATATCGCAGCTGGAGAAGTGAGTTCGGAAAGAAATTTAAAGTCGTTGCCAATCAGGCGCTGGCATTCCTTGAATATAAATTCTTCGACAGCGACCGCAAGGAAATCGACGTGACCGACAACAAGGACTCGGGAAAGAGTTCAGATGAAAAGAAAGCAAGCAAGAGCAAGCGCGCTTCGAAAGAAGGTTGAGAAAACTCTTGAAGGAACCGGAAAGAGGGTGTGTCAAAATAGGCGCATCCTCTTTTTTGCATGGTGTGCTGTGAAATAAAAACTGCGGTAAGTCATTTGAAACAAGCTGTCTCTTTATCAAATTGTTTCTACATTGACCTGGGCACGTTGACATTCTCGTACTTGATGTCAAAGAAACAGCCTTGATTTTGCTAAATCAAGGTTATTCCTTTGATTTCCTAATATCATAATGGCATCTTTAAATAAGATAGGCTGCGGTTCGGGAAAGCAAAATCAAACAAGATTGTTTTGCTATCCACTCACCTTGCACTATCTTTTAATAATATAGGCTGCGGTTCGGGAAAGAAAATTGAGCAAGCTCTTTTCTTTCCACTCACCTTGCACTATCTTTGCAAAAGATATGAAACAAAAAGAGGAAAACAGAGAAGACGTACGCCGGATAGGTTGGGTTGTGCTTGTGCTTGCCACAATGCTGACGCTCCCGTTTATCGGCATGGGGCATTTCTATACGCGAGGCGAGCCTCGCGAGGCCCTTGTGGCAATGGCGATGCTCGACCAGGGTAATTTTATATTGCCCTTTTTCCAAGGGGAATTTGCATTCAAGCCGCCGATGCTGCATTGGCTTGTGGCGTTGTTCTCAATGCCGCAGGGTTATGTGTCGGAGATGACGGCCCGTCTGCCGTCGGCATTGGCTTATATCGCTATGTGCTACGGCTTTTTTGTGTTTTTCTCGAGGCGCTATCATGTGGGCAAGGTGCTGATTGCCACGTTGGTGCTGATTACGTCGTTTGAGGTGCATCGCGCGGCGATGACGTGCCGTGTAGATATGGTGCTGACGGCATTTATGGTTGGCGGATTCTTGTTTCTGTATCGATGGAAAGAGCGTGGCTACCGCGGAATGCCGTGGCTTGCCTCGCTGATGATTTCCGGAGCCATACTCACCAAAGGTCCGATTGGAGCCATCTTGCCGTGTGCGGTGATGGCGGTGATGATGATTGTCGACGGCGAGAAGACGAAGCCTGTTTTAAAGGCGTTGCTTAAGGTTGCTCTGCTGTCGTCGGTGTTGCCGCTCTGCTGGTATGTGGCGGCCTACCATGTTGGTGGCGACCGCTTCCTTGACCTGATGATGGAGGAGAATTTCGGACGTTTTCTCGGCAAGATGTCGTATGAAAGTCATGAAAACGGGCCGTTTTATTATTTCCCGATACTTCTTTCCGGCTTGCTGCCGTGGTCGCTGTTGATTGTAGGCTCACTCTTCGCTGTCAGATGGCGTGAGGTGGGAATGCCTAAGTTCAGGGCTGTATGGTCGCGTTTCCGCTCGATGGACAGCGTGATGCAGTTTGCCGTTGTCGCATCGGTTCTGATATTCGTGTTCTACGAAATACCGAAAAGCAAACGCAGTGTGTACTTGTTGCCGATGTATCCGTTTCTGAGTCTTGTAATAGCCAATCTCATAGTGTGGCTGCTGCAGGAACACCGTCGCATATTCAAGGCTTATGCTGTGACTATTGTTGTGATAGGAGTGGTGTTCAGCGTGGCGCTGATAGCTTTGCACGCGGTTGATTTGAGTTTCTTGGGCGACAGCCGTTCGTCCCGCCGGCTTGCCCTTCAGTTGGGAGAGTTGCAGAAGATGCCGATGGGCGTGGCCTATGTCCTTGCATCATTGATGCCGGTGCTCGTTGCGGTGGCAATCTGGATGCGTCGCAAGGCATTGAATCTATATCTATGGCTTGCCGTAGGAGTCTGGGTGGCTTGCTACATGAGTCTTGACGGAGTGCTTAATCCGGCTTTGAAGAACTGTGTGCCCGACTACTATTTCGCGCAGAAGGTTAAAGTTTACCAGCCTGACGGAAGAATCGGGTTCTACCGTGTGGGCAAGGAAGAGCCGGCTTATGCCGCCGTGTTCTATCTCGACGACAAGGTGATGCCCTACAGCGAAGTGTCGGCGATGCCCGAGACGGGCTATGTGATGCTGCGCGAGGCAAACAAAGAGCGTTTTGAGGAAGAGATGTCGGGATATAGATGCCGTGAAGTGGCGCGCACCGACAATGAGTTCACATCGTTTAAAGGCAATCTGCTGCTGTATAAGTATGACAAACGGTAAAAAGTACAGCACGGCGGTGGTGGTGCCAGCCTACAGGCATCTCTCCGACGATGAGAAAATTTCGATGCGGCAATGCGTCGAAGTGCTTGGTGGGCACGACATAATCGTGATCCATCCGGGGCGGCTCGACCTTAAAGAGGATTTGCAACTATGGCCGTCGGTGGTTGTCAAGGCGTTGCGCAATGAATGGTTCGACGGCGTGAAGGGCTATAACAGTATGCTGCTCAGCACGGAATTCTATGATTTGTTTTCCGTCTACGATTATATTCTGATTTATCAACTTGACGCCTACGTGTTTCGCAACGAACTCGATGAGTGGGTTGCCAAGGGCTACGACTATATCGGCGCTCCGTGGATAATAAAGCGGGGACTGTCGTACTATCTGTTTGGAGGCTGGATGCAGGCGCTCCACCGCAAGCTGCATCCCATCGGAGAAGGCGAGAATATGGTGCATGCCCATCTGGCATTCTCGGTTGGCAACGGAGGCTTGAGCCTTAGGCGAGTGTCGAAGATGCGTGAAATGGCGGAGCAGTTTGCCGACGAGATAAGCCGGCTGCGCTTCGGCGAGGAGCGTCGAGCGGCAGAGGACGTGTTTTTCTCGCTCGTTGCCGGACGTCGTTGCGGCTTGAAAAAGCCGGGATGGCGCGAGGCGTTGGCGTTTGCATGGGAGAGCAAGCCCGACTATTGTATGCACACCATCGGCAAGTTGCCGTTTGGCTGCCATGCCTGGTCGTTGCCGAGATATAAAAGCTTTTGGAAACAATACATTAAATAAAAAAACGACAAATAAATGCTATCAATAATAGTTTGTTCTGTAAATAGAAAATATCTGCTTAATTTTGAGAAAAATGTGGCAGAGACAATAGGCGACAACGTGGAGTATGAGATATTGGCGATTGACAACAAGGTGATGCGCCTGTCAATCTGCGCGGCATACAACAGGGCAGCGTCGGAGGCGCGTTATCCTTATCTGCTTTTCATTCATGAGGATGTTGAGTTTCTTGAGAAAGGATGGTGGGCGAAGGTAATGCCGCAGCTGAGCAAACCGGATTGCGGTGTGATAGGATTTGCAGGCACGGTGGCTATGGTAGACTCTCCGGCAGGGTGGGGACAAAGCCGCAAATGGAGTGTGCTTAATTTCACCCAGCTAACGAAAGGTCGGCGACGCCTTTACCGGCAAGGTTTTGAAGACAGCACCTATCGTCAGGTGGTGGCTCTCGACGGCTTCGCCATGTTTGTACGCAGGAGCGTTTGGCAGGAAACGCCTTTCGACGAGCAGATGCTCAAAGGCTTCCATTGCTATGATGTCGACTTCTCGTTGTCGGTCAATCAGCGTTACAAGAACTATGTGTGTGGAGTGGTCGACATTTTTCATTATTCGCCCGGCAATTTCAATGAGGTGTGGTTCCGTGAAGTGCTTAAAACCTACAAAAAATGGCACGACCGTCTGCCCGTGTGGGTTGACGACCCAGAGCATCCCATCAGCCGTCAGGACATGAAACGCATACATGAAAAATTGGATTTCAAGGCAATGAAAAAGGTTAAAAAACTGCGTGACGTCAGGCGGTGGCCATACGTGAAAAGATTCTTTCGCCACGGGATGTCGCTGAAGCATTTGGAACACATAATCAGGGCTTTTGTATAGAAAACAACGAAAAAAATATAATTAATTTGCGACATTGAAAAAATAATTCTTATTTTTGCGGTTAAACAAATAACCGACAGAATGAAAAAAATCTATCTACTCGCTATTTTGGCAATGGGCGCTTCTTCGGTATTCGGCCAGGGCAAACTTGACCTGCGCAGCCTCGAAGTGCTACGCCAATATCAGGCACAGACAGCCGGTATGCAGAAGACACAGGCGGCAGAGCCTAAGATGGTTACGGCAGTGGTGCGTCTTTCCGGCGACAATGCTGTGGCTGCGTTGCAGAAAAAGGGAATTGAAGTATTGCGTCAGCGCGACGACCTGGCAATTGTGCAATTGCCGATGGACAGCGTTGAGAGCGTTGTTGCATCAGATGCGCTGCGCCAGATGCAGTTCTCACGTCCTGTGCGTGCGAAACTTGAAGAAGCCAACAAGTCGACAGGCGCCGACAAAGTGCATAAAGGAACCGATCTCGACCGTGCATATACTGGAGAGGGCGTGATTGTGTCGCTGATTGACCAGGGCATTGACCCCAACCACATCACGTTCCGCAAGAAGGGAACAACAGAGTCGCGCGTGAAGTGTCTTTGGACAGCGTTGAACGGCAAACTTACAGCCTACGACACACCATCGAAGATTTCATCGTTTACATCAGACCTCCGCACGGAAACTCACGGAACACACGTGGCAGGCATCATCGGCGGCAGCTACACAAGCAGCAGCGTCACTTTTGAGGGTGTGGCTCCAGGAGCCGATTTCGCCATGGTTGGCTTGAAATCAAGCACCGACACCGACATCCTTCTCTCCATAGAAACTCTTATCGATTATGCCAAAGCCAATGGCAAACCGTTGGTAATCAACATTTCGCTCGGCAGCAACGACGGCCCTCACGACGGCTCGTCGGTCAACGACCAGTATTATGCCAAATTGGGCAAGGAAGCGTTTATCTGTATAGCCGCCGGCAACGAGGGCGACCTTCCTATCGCAGCCTATCATAAGTTCTCTTCGACAAACACAGAGATGAGAGGCTTGTTTGACACCACCGACCCGACCTATGGCAACACCCTTTCAGGAGCAGTTGAATTCTGGGGCGACAATTCGGCAAAGTTCACATTCCAACCAGTTGTGGTAAGCACACTTACTGGCAACGTCGTTTATGAGATGCCGGTATTCGACGGCTCGAAATCGGAGACCGACTATAGAGCATCGACATATTTCAGCGGCTCGTTTAAAGTGAGCGGAGAGGTCGGCAGCGACAACAACCGCTACAATGTATACGTAAGTCTCTCCAAAGCAAAACCCAAGAAGTCGACTTATGCCATCGGTTATATTATCAAGGCTGACAACGGACGTGCGGTATACGCTTATGCCGACGGCTGGGAAGCCCAGTTTATGACCGACGTCGACGGCTGGGACGACGATGTAGATGCCGACGGTACGATAAACATGATGGCTTGTCCGAAAAATATTATCGCTGTCGGTGCCTATACGACAAAGACGAGATTCAAAACCATGGATGGGCAAACTCAGTCGGTCAATGGCGGTAAAGTGGGCGACATTGCAGAGTTTTCAAGCTACGGAACACTCATCGACGGCCGCAAATTGCCGCACGTATGTGCTCCGGGTCATACTATCATTTCAAGTTACAGCACGCCTTATGTGAAATATGAGGCACAGAATCAAGGAATTTCGATAAGCAAGTACAACCTCTTGTCGGCACGTGTGGAGGAAAACGGCAAATACTATTTCTGGGGCGATATGAGCGGCACATCGATGTCGACACCTTATGTCACCGGAACATTGGCCCTCTGGCTTGAGGCAAACCCGAAGTTGACCTACGATGAGGTTATTGAAGTAATCAACGAGACATCAACACGCGATTCGTTTGTCAAGGGCGGCAATCAAGTGCAGTGGGGAGCAGGTAAAATCAACGTCTACGAAGGCTTGAAGAGCGTGCTTCGTATGAACAGCGGTGTCGGTGAAGTTAATTCCGACAAGAATATGCTGATGCGCAATCTTGGCGGCAACGTCTACGAGATGTTTGTGGTTGGCGAGCCTGCTCTCGTTGCAAGTGTCTACGATTTGTCGGGACGCAAGGTTGCCGAGACTTCGGCCGACGGCGACACTGTGGCAGTCAACCTCGACGGTCAGCAGAAAGGCGTCTACGTGGTCAGCGTGGCAGGAGAATCGACACGCTACACAAAGAAGGTGGTTGTGAAATAAAAGCAAACTTCGATAAAACAATGAGAGCCGTGGGCATCAGCCTGCGGCTCTCATTGTTTTTGTTATGACGGGTCGACGTCGTAGTAGACGATGGCACTTTTCATCCGAGGGTCGGAGAGCGATTGCTCATAGATTGTGCGCAGAATCTGCTTCACTTTCGACATCGAGGCGGTCGTTTCCATTTTCAGCACAATCTGTCGGATGTAGAGTTGCTGCACGCGCGCCACTGTAGGCGGTTCAGGCCCGAGCACACGTTTGCCGAACACCTGGCGGAGCATATTGCTGAAACGCACCGACATTTCTGTGAGCGAATTGTCGTCGCGGTGCTTTATGTAGATGTTGATTATGCGCGTGAACGGCGGATAGTTGAAGCGTCGGCGTTCCTCAAGCTCCGAGCGGTAGAAGCCTTTGTAGTCGTGGTCGACGACAAATTTGATTACTGGATTTTCGGGGGCGGAAGTCTGGATGCACACAATGCCTTGTTTCTGTCTGCGCCCGGCGCGTCCAGCCACCTGTTCCATCATGTTGAACGCCCGTTCGTGGCTGCGGAAATCAGGCAAATTTATCATCGTGTCGGCATTTATGATTCCCACCACGCTCACCCCCTCGAAGTCAAGGCCTTTTGTCACCATCTGGGTGCCGACAAGAATCTGGGTGCGGCGGTTTGAGAAGCTGTCGATGATTTTTTCGTATCCCGTCTTGCTGCGCGTTGTGTCGAGGTCCATACGTGCGATTTTCGCTTCGGGGAAGTATTTTTCAATGTCGTCCTCTATGCGCTCCGTGCCGTAGCCAACCACTTCTATTGTCGGCTGTCCGCACGCCGGGCAAATGTTTGGCAGCGGCATCGTGTAGCCGCAGTAGTGGCACGACAGCAGGTTGATATACTTATGATAGGTCAGCGACACGTCGCAGTTCTCGCATTTCGGAATCCATGCGCATTCCTTGCATCTCACCATCGGTGCGAATCCCCGGCGGTTCTGGAAAATGATTGCCTGTTCGCCCCTCGCGATAGCGTCGTTGCATTCGTTGACAAGTTCTTTGGTAAACGCTCCGCGCATTTCCTTGCGCTTGCGCGACTGCTTTGTGTCGATGACGCGCACGGCAGGCAGTTCCACGCCTTCGAAGCGGGTGGAGAGATTCACGAGTCCGTATTTGCCCGACTCTGCTTTGTAGTAGGTCTGTATCGACGGTGTTGCGGAGCCGAGCAGCGTCTTGGCGCCGTGCATTGATGCCAGAATCAGAGCTGCGTCACGGGCGTTGTAGCGCGGCGCCGGGTCTTGTTGCTTGTAGCTTGTCTCATGCTCCTCGTCGACGATGACAATGCCGAGTTTGCCGAACGGCAGAAACACCGACGAGCGCACGCCGATCACCACACACGGCTCATTGCTGTGGAGCAGTTTTTTCCAAATGTCGACACGCTCGTTGTCGGAAAATTTGGAATGGTAGATTAGCAGTCTGTCGCCGAAATTCTTGTGCAGACGCTGTGTGAGTTGTGTGGTCAACGCGATTTCAGGCACAAGATACAGAGCCTGTAAACCGCGCTTCAGCGCGTTGTCGATGAGGTGAGTGTAGATTTCCGTCTTTCCGCTCGACGTGACGCCATGGAGCAGAGTTATGTTTTGTTCTTTGAAAGTTTCGATTATTTCATCGTAGGCTTTCTGTTGAGGCTCGCTTAGAGGGTTGAGAGCCGTGATGGAACCGTTGTCGAGGTGGAAGCGGTTCACTTCCTTCTTGTATAGAGAGAAAATGCCCTTTGCCACCATTGCGTTGATGATTGGGAGCGACACTTCAGCACGCTTTATGAGCGCGTCTTTTGTCACTTCTTTCGGTGTGGCGTTGCGCTTCATCCATCCCGACAAGTCAAGATAGGCAAGCAATGCCGCCTCCTGCTTTTTCGCCTGCTTCACTTTCGAGAAGAAATCCTCCACCGTCTTGTTGTCGCCTTTCTCGGCGCGCAGGGCAACGCACACCTCCGTTTTCGGGCGGTAGTTGTCGACAATCTTCTCGGTTACAAAAACAGCTTCTTTGTCAATCAGACGCGCCACGACGGTCTCCACGCTTTTGTAGCCTGTGGCTTTGGCTATTTCCGCCGGAGTGAGCCGTTCTTTGGCGAGCAGCATATCGTAGACCACGGTTTCCCGCTCGGTCATTGAACCGTCGGTGTCGATGAAGTCGGGATTTGCGCTGACGCGCGTCTCGCTTTCCACCTTCATGCCCGCCGGCACGGCCGCTTTGTAGACCTCGCCTACCGGACATAGATAGTAGTCGGAAATCCATTGCCAGAATTTCATTTGCGGATGTCGCAGAATGCTGTCGTTGTCGAGCACCGCCACAATATCCTTCACCTCATAGTTTCCTGGACGCTGGTTGTGGAGCATGGTCACGATACCAGTGTAGAATTTCTTCCTGCCGAACGGCACAAGCACGCGGAATCCTACACCGATAGCCGATTGCAGGTTGTCGGGGATGCTGTATGTGAAAGTGCTGTAGAGCGGCAGCGGGAGAATAACTTCAGCGTAGGTCATAGTGGTTGGTTTAGAAAAAAAACGAGTGGTTGCGTTAGAATAGTCTGACACAACCACCGTATATCATTGTCGATGTCCGATATCTTAGAAGAAGTAGGTCAGAGCCACTTTCCAAGTACGGTTGTGTGAGTCGAAATTGTCGAGTTTCGTAGCGTTCATCGTTCCTGTCATGTCCCACGTATAGCTGCCGGTGAGCTGCCAGTTGCGGCGGATTTCAACACCGACACCCACGGCAAGTCCCAATTGCACAGGCTTATAGTCGAACGCCGCCTCTCCGTTTTTCTCCAGTTTGTTGTGTGCGAGCAGAATGCTCAGTTCCGGACCGACAAACACAAACGGGCAGAGTTTGCGCTCAAATCCGTTGAGGTTTGAATACTTGAAACGCAGGTGGATAGGAATGTCGAGATAGTGCAGATACGAACGCTCGTTTCCATATCCGTCGCTGTTCCAGATTTCGAAATCGCCCATGTTGAACGATGCGCCGCGTTGCGCGTATTGCAGTCCGAGGTCGATGCCGAAACCGATGCCCGGAATTTCATATTCTCCGATGATTCCGGCTGTATAGCCTAATGACTTGGTGGATTTGAACGGCTCGTTGCGAAATGATTTCTGGCTCCATTTCATATTCGTGATGTCGATGCCCGCGGTTGCTCCCCATCGCATTTGTGCCGAGGATTGTAGAGCGCCGGCAAGAGCCATCAGCGCAACTATGATGAATGATAGTTTTTTCATAAAGTTATTTTCGTGTCTTGTTTTCAGCCTACAAAACTACAGAAATAATTCAGCATAGGCAAAAAAAATCGGCATTTACGGTAGCCTTGACAGGTTAAAAGCCGTGAAATGCCGATTAAACGGTTGTATCTACGGAGGTTAGAAAAGGTATGCCGCTGTGATTGTCCAATAGCGGTTTTTACCCTCGATGCCCGACGTTTTGTCGCTTTCGCGGATTTTCAGATTGTCGAGAGTGTTGTTGAGACCCATGCCGTAGCTTGCGCCCACTTGTACGTGCGACAGCAATTCAACACCGAATCCGAAGTTCCAAGAGATGTCGCATTTCTGCTGGTTCACAAATTCTTTGAAGTCGTTTTTGCTTACGCGGAAAGCAAAACTTGGACCAGTTGCAATATATGGTTTCAAGAATTTTGAAACCACAGGGATTGAGATTTTCCACTTGACGTTGAGAGGAATGTCGATATAGTCGCGCGATGTGTTGACCTTATTTTCTGTGATGTCGGTGACTTCTTTTGGGAGAGTGTTTGAACGGTGCATATACATCACCGAAGCGTCGAAGCCCACGCCGAGCATAGGTGCGGTAAACTCAAGCATCGCACCACCGGTGAATCCTGCGCGGTTGTCGGTGGAGAATGTTTCTTCCCAATTGTCGGATTGGAACTTGAGGCTGTTGACTGCCGTGCCGACTTTAAGACCGAATTTCAACTGTGCTGAAGCCGGTACAGCCGCGGCGATGCTGACGATTGCCGCTACAATAAGAATTGTAAATTTTTTCATATTATTGCTATTTTTGTTGATTTTATGAATGCAAAAGTAGTAATTACAGCAGTAACGTCAAAACTGCTCTGTCAAATCAACGCTTATGGAGGTCAAAAAGTTTTTAAAAATGTTCTTATGGAGCAAATAATCCTTGTGTGTTGACAATTTGTAATCAGATTCAAAAATAATGCGTATATTTGTAACGAATTTATAGCCTATAGACGAATGATTGTTGCGGTTTGATTTCGATGATAGGGTTATGTATAAGTAAAGAAGATTGTAATACAACTGATTATGTCTAATGTAACGAAAGAAATGGCTCTGGATTATCACAAAGGTGACCGTCCGGGCAAGATTGAGACGATTCCGACGAAGCCTTATTCGTCGCAACGCGATTTGTCGCTGGCTTACTCGCCGGGCGTGGCTTATCCGTGTCTTGAGATAGAGAAAAATCCACAGGATGCTTATGAATATACAAACAAGGGCAACCTTGTAGCAGTGATTTCCAACGGCACGGCGGTGCTCGGCCTGGGCAATATCGGTGCGCAGGCGGGAAAGCCGGTGATGGAGGGAAAAGCGCTGCTGTTTAAAATTTTTGCCGGGCTTGACTGTTTTGACATAGAGGTCGACGAGAAGGATCCTAAAAAATTCATAGAAATAGTGAAGTCGCTTGCTCCGACGTTCGGTGGAATCAACCTTGAGGACATCAAGGCGCCGGAATGCTTCGAGATTGAGCAGACATTGAAGGCGGAATGCGACATTCCTGTGATGCACGACGACCAGCACGGGACGGCGATTATTTCTGGCGCCGGACTGCTGAACGCCCTTGAGGTGCAGGGGAAGAAGATTGATGACATAAAGCTGGTGGTGAATGGTGCCGGCGCGGCGGCGGTGTCGTGTACGAATCTTTATATCTCGCTTGGCGTGCGTCGCGAGAACATCGTGATGTGCGACAGCCACGGCGTGATCAACCGTAAACGCACTGATTTGAACTCGCAGAAACAGCAGTTTGTAACCGACCGCGACATTTCGACGCTTGCCGAGGCCATGGTGGGTGCAGACGTGTTTCTCGGGCTGTCGGTGAAAGACGTGGTGACACCGGAGATGCTTCAGTCGATGGCGGACAAGCCTATCGTGTTTGCCTTGGCGAATCCCGACCCTGAAATTGAATACTCGAAGGCGGTGGCGTCGCGTCCCGACATTATTTTTGCCACTGGGCGCAGCGACTATCCTAACCAGATAAACAACGTGCTGGGATTCCCTTACATTTTCCGCGGCGCGCTCGACTGTGGTGCCCGCGCCATCAATGAGGAGATGAAGCTTGCCGCCGTGCGTGCAATCGCCGGACTTGCCAAACTGCCTGTGCCGTCGGTTGTCAATGCCGCCTATGATATGGCGGGTGTCGGATTCGGTCGCGAATACATCCTTCCGAAGCCGCTCGACCCTCGTCTGCTCACCACCGTCGCTCCTGCTGTGGCAAGGGCGGCGATATCCTCTGGCGTGGCGCGCAAGGAGATAACCGACTGGGAGCAGTATAATGAAAAGCTCAACCGCCTTATGGGTTACGACAGCAAACTCATGCGCCGTTTCTCGGAGCTGGCGAAGGCAAATCCACGCCGCGTGGTGTTTGGCGAAGGCAACACCGACAATATGCTTCTTGCCGCTGTCGAGGCATGCCGGGAGGGTGTGTGCGTCCCTGTGTTGCTCGGCAACGAGGAGATGATAGAAAAGCGTGCCGGCAGACTCGGCGTGAGCCTTGACGGCATCGAGATTGTAAATATCCGCCATGACCGCGAGTCGGAACGCCGTTCGCGCTATGCGACGATGCTCGCTGAGAAGCGCGGTCGCGACGGCTATACGCGCCGCGAGGCTTTGGAGAAAATGTTTGACCGCAATTATTTCGGTATGATGATGGTTGAGGCAGGCGATGCCGATGCCTTTGTGGCGGGAACATATTCCAACAACTCGGAGGTGACGTCGATTGCCCGCGACGTGATTGGTATACGTCCGGACTACAGCCATTTTGCAACGATGCATATAATGAACACCAAGCGGGGTGTGTATTACCTTGCCGACACGATGATCAACGAGACGGAGGATTGCGACACGCTTGTCGACATTGCAAGACTGGCGCGCCATGCTGTGGAATATTTCGCGCAGAAACCTGTGATGGCGATGATTTCCTATAGCAATTTCGGCTCAAACCGTGCGCAGTCGCCTCGGGCGGTGCATGAGGCGGTGGAGGTGTTGCAACAGCGTTATCCCGACCTTTGCATCGACGGCGAGATGCAGGTTAACTATGCGCTCAACCGCCAGATTCGCGACAGGAACTATCCGTTCAGCCGCCTTTACGGAAAAGACGTCAACACGCTGATATTTCCTAATCTCAATGCTTCCTCGGCGGCTTACCGCATGATGCTTGAGATGGGTCTTTGCGAGGTAATCGGACCGATTCAGATTGGTTTGAACAAGCCGGTGCATTTCATCTCGGTGGAGGCTAAGGTGCGCGACATCGTAAACCTTGCTATTATTGCCACGATGGATGCCGCCGTCAGCGGAAAGGCTCCGCTTGCCGACAAGTAGACGGCATATAGATGCTGAAAAAACAGTCACGGCAACCTTTGCGTAATTGCATCGGTTGCCGTGACTTGTTATGTCGGCGTGAGCGTTATTCGGCTTCGTAGTTTGGAGTGTGCCATAGCAGGAATTTGCCGTTGGCTGATGTGATGAGCATCGCGGCGAGCTCGGGATGGCGGGCGAGGAGCTGTTTCGACTTCTCAAATCCAAGCACCATCAGCGTTGTGGCATAAGCGTCGGCTGTCATACAGTCGGGGGCTATGACGGTTGCGCTTAGAATGTCGGACTTTGCCGGACGTCCGTTATCGGGCGATATGATGTGGGCATACCGGTTGCCGAGGCTGTCGGTCTTGTAGTTGCGGTAGTTGCCGGATGTGGCAATGGCGCGGTTGGTGATGGTGATTATTTCTGCCGACTCATGGTGGATTTCGCCGTTGGATATGATTGGCTTGTCGATTGACACGTGCCACTTTTCTCCCTGCGGGTTGTTGCCGCGTGCCACGATTTCTCCGCCGACTTCAACCAGGTAGTCGGTCACTCCGTTGCGCTCCAGCATACGCCCGATTTCATCGCAACCATAGCCTTTGGCGATGGCGCTGAAATTGAACGATGTGCGCTGATCTTGTTTTATCAGGCGGTTGCCGTCGAGACGGGTCTTCGTTATGCCGACGAATTGCAGCATTGAGTCAATCTGGCTGTCGGTGGGCATCGTGCCCGATTTGAAGCCGAATCCCCAGGCATTGATGAGAGGCGACAGGGTGGGGTCGAATGCGCCGTGGCTGTCGCTGTTGATTGCTTTGGATGTGTTGTAAAGTGTGATGAGTGCGGAGTCGAGACGGTCGGTGCGGTTGTCGTTGACGGCAGTGATCAGCGAAGCCTTGTTGAAAGGCGACACACTGAGCTCGACGCGGCGGAATGTGGCGTTGATAGAGTCGGAGAGGTCGGTGGTGCCGAGATAGGTGATGTGATATTCCGTGTTCCACACAATGCCTGCCGGTTTGTGCCATTCTTTCTTGTCGGGTTTTACCAGAAAAACCAGTGCCACGCCGATTGCGCCCAAAGCCGCGAGCAGCAGGGCGCGTTTTTTGTTGTGTTCAAAAGTATTCATAATCGCAAAAATACGCATTTTTTCTGCCTTAAAAAATTGTGAAGACGGGAAAAACTGCCTAATTTTACGCAGACAACATAAAATCAATTTAAAAAACAACAGTATATGATGAATTCTGAAGGGAATTTTAAAAAGAACTCTGAGGTCCTCGTTTTTTTTGCCGACGGATTTGAAGAGATAGAGGCTATCGGCGCTGTCGACATACTGCGCCGTGGAGGTCTTGACGTGGCAACAGTTTCAATCACTGACAAGAAAGAGGTTGTAGGTGCGCACGGGGTGACCATCGTGACCGATACGGTGATTGACGAGGTGACGGGCGCGAATCCGAAGTGGATTGTGCTGCCTGGCGGTATGCCTGGAGCGGAGAACCTGCACAAATGCGTTGCGCTCGGCGAGATGATTGAACGCCAGACCGAGCGTGGCGGACACATCGCTGCCATCTGTGCCGCCCCGGCGGTTGTGCTTGCACAGGCAGGATTGATGGACGGCAGAAAGATGACGTGCTATCCGGGATTTGAAGGTATGTGTGGCTCTGCCGATGTTGATGGCGGACGCAGTGTGGTGGATGGCAATTTTGTTACTGCCAACGGACCGTCGTCGGTCACCAATATGTGCTATGAAATATTGAAAATCGAGAAGGGCGGCGACACAGCTCTGAATGTGCTTGGCGGTATGCTTGTCGACACCGACAAGGGCGACTTCTCTCTTTAATATTGAACAACTGCAAAAAGCAGCCTTTGTCAAAACCAAAGGCTGCTTCTTTTGCAGTATATCAGATTCTTAGATTTCTTCAATGGCGGAGGCTTTGATCCAGGCTTCGCGGTTGTCGGCAGTCTGAACTTTATACCACGTGTTTTTGGCGTTGCCGTCAATGCGGATGGAGTCGTTTTTCTTCAGCTTCGCGCCCTCGTGGAGCGTGAAAGCCACCTCGTCCTTGTTCAGAGGCTCGCGCGACACGGCGCTCAGCTGTGTGGAGTCGTTCATCACCACGGCATAGTCGTGGCTTGTGGCGGCATTGTTGGCTCTTGCCGCAAACACGTTGGCAAACACGCAGACAACCAGCAGTCCGAGTCCGCCGAAAAATCCCACTTTGCGCAGCGTGATGGCAGACGCAAACGCATAAGCAGCCATGCCTGCAATAAACAGTAGAAACGCAGCCATGGCAACGACAGTCCAAGCCGTCGGCGACATTGCGTTCTGCACGTTGCGGAATCCCACGGCAAGGATGTTTTCTTCCGGTTCCGGGCGGTCGATGATTTTCATATTTACAAAGTCAAGGTTGGCTTGCGCCTTCTCATAGCGCGGATTCAACCGCAACGCGCGCTCGTAGCAGAGTATGGCTTTTCCCTTTTTTCCGCTGCGATAGTAGGCGTTGCCAAGATTGAAGTAATATTCAGCCGACACGCCGCTCTGTTTCTCCAATTGCTGGTAGTCGTCGATGGCGGCTGCATAGTTTTTGTTGTCGTAGTCGGCGAGCGCCTTCTTTTGCAAATCCTCGGCGTGTACTGCCATGCCGGCAATCAACGCAACCAAAATCAATATATATCGCTTCATTGTTGTTTCTTTTTAGTATTTTCCACTTCATCGATAGAGTCGCAAGCCATGCGGTAGATTTCAGTCATCGGCACGTTGCTTTCAGCCGACTGTGCATAGCGCGAGAACTCGCATTCGTCGAGGATGTTGATAACTCTGCCGATAGCTTCCTGACTCAGTCCGTATCCGTCAAGATTCTTGGATATGTTGTCGCGGTTGAGCTCCGATACGGGAATCGACAGCTTGTCGCTGTAATATCCCCACAAGGCGGTGAGCATCTCTTCGTAGAAAAGCTCTTTCTGACCTTTGTTCATATAGCGTTTGGCGCGTTTCAGCCGTCGGTTGGCAACTTTGTTGGCACCCTTGCGCTTCATCAGAGTCACGTTGGCACGTTCCTTCACTTTCTTGCGGTAGATGAACAGTACGATTGCAAATGCCAGCAGGAGCACGATGTAGTAGATGATTGTGTACCATTCTCCGAATATCGATCCGTGCGATTTCGACAGGTCAAGACTGCCGGTTTCCATTGGCAGGATGTCTTTCATCACTGCGTCGTTGTATTTTACCGCGTTGGATGCCGAGCCTTTCTCCACGTTGAGGTTGAAGCCATCAACCTTGATGGTGCGGTACTGGTGGCTGTTGAGGTCGAAGTAGGTGAATGATGTGCCGTCGATGGCAAACTGTCCTACCGACTGAGGCACAAACGTGTAGTCAACCGTAACTTTTCCAGAGAGGGTGGCTCCCGAAGGAGAGGCGGTTACAGCCGTCTGGGGGTCGTATTGGTCAAACTGCGATGAGAATCCGAATTTCGGCGGTGTGAGGCTTTTAAGGTTGCCTTGGCCGGAGATTATGAGTTTTATGGTCGCAGCCTCGTTGGTGCGTATCTTTTTGCTTGTGAGCGCGCGGGTCACAGAGAATCGGCCTACAGCGCCGCTGAAGTCGGCTGGGCGTGGCGAAGGCAGCGGCATCACGTTAATCGAAGCCGTGTTTGAATTGACTTTTATTGTTTTGTCCACAGGGCTGCGCATGCGTCCGAACGACGTGTTTATTGTTTCAAACTGCTGTACGGTCAAGTCGTAGCTGCCCGACGAGATTGTCAGTTTGCCGGTTTGCTGAGGGAACAGCACCGACTGCTTGATTACGTATGCGAAATAGTTTTCTCCGCCTACGCTCTCGAATCGGCCTTGCAGCGTGACAGGAACCTCCTCTGCCATAAAACCGTTGTAGGCAGGCTGCACGTTGGTGATGAATTTCGATACCTGATATTTTGTGTATAGCTTTATTGAGCAAAGCACGCCCTCCTGTTCGTAGGCGGTTGGCTTTGACAACACGATGCGTATAAACACGTCTTTGCCGCTCACAGGCTTGTCGGCGGTCTGGGTGTCGATGTCGTAGGCTTGAACCGACGACTGCGTGCCTCGTTGTGCGGAGCGGTCGGGCGGCAGAATCTGGAGCTTGATGGGCTTTGTCGACAAAGAGCGTCCGCCCACGTTCATTTTTGCGGCGCCGATGGTGACGGTGCCGGCTTTCACCGCTTTGTATGAGTATGTGTAGCCTATGGTGCTGCTCGACGACTCATGCCCGTTGATGTTCTGATAGGAACTTGATTGTGAGATGCCTGGACCAAACAACAGTTTGCAGTTCGGAATGCTCGGTATTGCCGGGTTGCCGGCAGGAGTCGACGGGGCATTGACCAGTTGGAAGGTGACAGAAAATTTCTGTCCCTCCACAACCTGCTGCGGAGCCTCCACACGGAAGCTTAGGGCAAATGCCGCGGCGTTGGCAACCGCAAGCATCAGGATGACTATGATTGATTTTAAATGTTTCATTGTTCGCTCGTTGTATATGTGTTGTCTCTACCACGGACGGCTGCTCTGCCTGCTTTGGTTCATCTGTGCTTTGCGGCGGTTCACCTTGTCGCGCGTATTCTTTTCCTCGTTTTGCATCGCTTTCAGCAATTGGTCATTATTGGTCTGTTGCTGACGTTCTTTTGGCGGTTGAGGCTGTTTTTGCGGCGGCTGTTGTTTGTCCTGCTTCTTTTTCTGGTCGTCTTTGTCCTTATTCTTGTTCTTGTCTTGATTCTGCTGGTTCTGTTGCAGTTTCTTCTGCGCCATTCTCAGGTTTTTGCGCGCTTGGTCGTCTTTGGGGTCAATTTTTAGCGACTGCTTGAAGTAGTTGACGCTGTTGGCATAGTCCTGACGGTCGTAGGCAAGTTTGCCGAGATTGTAGAATGAATGAGCGCGCAGACTGGCTGGCGCCGACGTGTTGCTGCCCACGTCGGAGAGATAGCGGCTGATCAGGGAGTCGCGCGCCACGTCTTTTTCAGAGTTTCCGCCGCGTTGGCGCAGCATTGTCGAGCCAAGATTGTATTTCGCTATCTGTGAGTTCGGGTTGATTTCAAGCACTCGTGAGTAGCTTTCCTCGGCTTTGCTGTACTGCTTTTTGTTGAAATATTCGTTGCCCTGTTTGATAAGATTGCGCTCACGCTTGGTGGCTTGCCCGAACGACGTCAGGCAAGTGAGCAACGCTAATATCAAAATGAGAAGATTCCTTTTCATATTGTTTTATTTTCCAAAGAAGTTGGTCTTCGTCAGCCATGAGATTTTCTTTTCAGAAACCAGGATGTCTGTCACAAGCAGGATGAGGGCAATCCATGCAAACACAGGGAATTGCTCATCTGCCGGAGAGAAGACTTTCTTGTCCATATTCGTTTTTTTCGCTTTTTTCAGTTGGTCGTCGAGAATGTCGACCGCGCTGGTGTTGTTGCCGGAAACATAGACTCCGGTACCCACTTTCGCTATCTCCTGAGCCGACTGCTCGTTGAAGGCAGTGCGCACCAGCTGGTTGTTGAACGACATATATGTGCCGCCACCCATAGGAATTGGCATCGGTGACGACGAACCCACGCCGACCACATCAATCTCAACGCCCTTGTCTTTGGCGGCTTTGGCAGCCGCGATGGCATCGTCCTCGTGGTTTTCGGCATCGGTGATAAGCACTATCGACTTCTGGCATTTCGGATTGTTGGAGAACAAACCCATTGAAGTCTCTATCGCCGCTCCGATAGCCGTGCCCTGATTGCTGACCATGTTGGTCGACAGGCTGTTGAGAAACATTTTTGCCGAGCTGAAATCGTTGGTTATGGGCATCTGCACGTAGGCGTCGCCGGCAAACACCACAAGTCCGACTTTGTCGTTTGTCATGCGGTCAAACAGCTTCTCGACAATAAACTTTGCCTGTTGCAGGCGGCTGATGCCGTCGGCGTCGTTGGTCGATGAGGCGAGCATTGAGTTTGAGATGTCCATAGCCACGACAATCTCCGACCCCTGCACCTTCTTGCTGGTGAGGGTTGATGAGCCTTTGGCGCGTGGGCGGGCAAGGATTACTATAACTACTGCCACAAGAAGCAACTCGACGCCGATTTTAATACATGGGGTATAGCGTGAGGCGTCGGGAATTTGTCCGAGCACTACGTCGAGTCTGCCGTAGCGTTTCAGTTTCTTGGTCCGTGCCTTGCGGGCGAGCAGAAACAACCCGAACATGGCGGGAATCAGCAGCAGTAAAAATAATATTTTGGGGTTTCCGAAACTAAACATATCTTTTTCGTTTTAAGGGATGTTTCTCATCACCGTCGTTCGCAACACGATGTCGAGGCCTACGAATGCCAGAAGCAGCCATGCCCAGAGCATATAGTCGTCCTCTGTGTTGTGATATCTGGAGATGTCGAGTTTTGTCTTTTCCAGCGCGTCGATTTCCTTGAATATGCCTTCAAGAGAGTTCTTGTCGGTGGCACGGTAGTATTTGCCGCCGGTCATCCGGGCTATCGACTGCAGGGTCTGCTCGTCGATGGTGACCTTCACATAGTCATATTCGAGCTTGCCGTAGTAGTTGATGCCCACAGGCGACAGTGCGCTGCCGTTGGAGCCGATGCCGATGGTGTATACTTTGATGCCCTTGTCCTTGGCTATTTCCGCAGCGGTGAGCGGCGCGATGAGTCCGGTGTTGTTGGAGCCGTCGGTCAGCAATATGATGCTCTTCGACTTGGCTTTGCCTTCAACGATGCGGTTGATGCTTGTTGCAAGTCCGTCGCCGATTGCCGTGCCGTCTTCAAGCAGTCCCATCTCCACGGAGCTTACTGCGTTGAGGAGCGACGACTTGTCGGTGGTCATCGGCAGCAGCGTGAAACTCTCGCCGGCAAACACCACCAGGCCGATGTTGTCCGACTCTCTGCCGCTGATGAATTCCGACGCAACATCTTTGGCGGCGGCGAAACGGTCGGGGGTGAAATCCTTTGCCAACATACTTGTCGACATGTCGAGGGCAATGACGATGTCGGTGCCTTCAACGCTCGATGTCTCCCATTTGTTGCTTGTCTGCGGGCGGCAAAGTATCACGATGAGGCAGCCGATGGCGAGCAGCCGCACGGCAAACAGTCCGTGGCGTAGCCACACGCGGTAGCTGGTGCGGAAATTCTTCACGGCGTCGAGTGTCGACGCCTGTATGGTGGGGTCTATTTTCCTGATCTTGTACACATACCAGAAAATCAAAGGTATGTATATGAGAAACAGCCAAAATAAATGTGGTCTTGCAAATTCCATAATGTTTTTGCTCTATCTATTTTTCCTTCTTGTTTTTAGATGCTTCCTCCGGCGACGGCTCTACGGGCTTGTTGTTCTCGATGAATGCCTCTGCGGCTTGCATTGACCGCTCGTTCTCGTCGGTTGACGGTGCCATCTTCGCGAATTTCACGAAGTCGGCTGTCTCAAGGAGAAAACTCAAACCGTCGGTTTCCTTTATGCTGTCCTGTCTGCTCACAGCCGACAATATCTGAGCCGATGTCATTTCCATCGCTCCTATCTCGTAGCGGCGCCAGATGTAGCGGCGCACAATGTCGGAGAGACGGGTGTAGTAGCCCTTGATGTCGCCGTGCGCGGCAAGATTCGACTTGCGCAGGGCGGCGATGGCTTCCATCGCTTCTTCGTATGGCGGCAGCAGACGCTTTTGCGGAATGAACGGCAATATCGGTTTGCCGGCTTTCTTGCGTTGATACATTATTACGCCGAGAGCGGCTGCGGCAAGCAGAGCCAAGCCTCCGAGAACCCACCATATCCACGGATTCTTTCTGAAAAACTCACCGAAATCAGGGATGAAGTCCCAAAATTTCTTGTCGGGATTGGCAACTGTCTTATAGTCGTAGAGCCCTTTTTTCTCCAGCTCGCGGGTGTCTACATCAAGAACCTTGAGCGGCATCTCGTCGCCTACGAGTGTGTCGCCTTCAAGCACGTATTTCATGCCGGGAAGCACGTACGGACCCGGAAGAAACGCCTGCACGGGGATGACGTAGGTTTCCTGCACACGGCCGTTGCCCAGGTCGGCAACGCTGTGGCTGATTTCACCTGCCACTTCCACTTCGTTGACGATGGAGTCCTGTGGGGCGATAAGGTGTCCGGCCTGCGATTTGTCTTTCACCACAGCCACACGGATCATCGTCTTGTTGCCCATCGTCATTGTGGTGGAGTCGATTGACGACCGTATGGTCGCGGGGGCAGCCGCCGCTGTAGCCGCGCTGCAGAGGGCTATGACTGTTGCCGCTATTTTCGTTGATATCTTCATTTGAATTTATCTATGTCCTCTTTTCTTAAACATACCCATAAGGGCTTTCACATAGTCCTCGTCGGTGGCGATAGTGGCATAGTCTACCTTGCTCTTGACGAATGCGTCGGTAAGAGTCTGTTGGTGTCCGTACCACCAGCGTTCATATGCGCTGCGCACCTTCTTCGAACTGGTGTTGACCCATTTTGTGCCGCCGGTCTCTGCGTCGCGAAGCTTGACGAGCCCGACACGCGGCAGCGTTGTGTCGCGTTTGTCGTAGACTTGAAGCGCCGTCAGGTCGTGCTTGTTGCTGCAGATGCTCAAGGCTTGGGTGTAGTCGTGGTTGTCGATGAAGTCTGACAACAGGAAAGCCGTGGTGCGCTTTTTCACCGCACCGATCATGAACTTCAGCGCAACGCCGATGTCGGTGCCGTGGCTTTCCGGTTTGAAATCAAGCAGCTCGCGGATTATGAGAAGTATGTGTTTGCGCCCTTTTTGCGGCGGTATGTATTTCTCAACTTTGTCGCTGAAAAACACCACTCCGACTTTATCCTTGTTCTGGATGGCGGAGAAGGCAAGGGTGGCGGCGATTTCAGAGATGAACTCGCGCTTCACCGAGCCTACCGCACCGAAATTGCCGCTGTCGGAAACGTCGACAAGCAGCAGCACGGTCAGCTCGCGCTCCTCTTCGTAGACCTTTACGAAGGGCTTGCTGCAGCGTGCGGTGACATTCCAGTCGATGTCGCGTATCTCGTCGCCGTACTGATATTCGCGCACTTCCGAGAATGTCACACCGCGTCCTTTGAACGCGGAGTGGTATTCTCCGGCGAATATGTTCTGCGACAGACCGCGTGTCTTGATTTCAATCTGCCTGACTTTTCTTAAAAGTTCGTTGGCGTCCATAATCTATTGTGGTTAAGACTAAGGAACAATGATTTTGTCGAGTATGTTGCTGATGATCTCGTCAGATGTAATCTCGTTTGCTTCTGCCTCATAGGTCAAGCCGATGCGGTGGCGCAACACGTCGTGGCACACGGCGCGCACGTCTTCCGGCAGAACGTAGCCGCGACCTTTGAGGAATGCGTATGAGCGCGATGCAAGGGCAAGTCCGATTGACGCACGCGGCGAACCTCCGAAGGCGATGAGACCTGCAAGGTCGTTGAGTCCGCAGTCGGCTGGTTTGCGAGTGGCGTTGACAATGTCTACGATATATTGGCTGATTTTGTCGTCGATATAGATTTGCGACACTACATTCTGAGCGTCGACAATGTCTTCCGGCTTAAGCAGCGGACGGAGCTCGCTTTGCTGTGGTCGGATGTTCTGGCTGACAATCTGCATCTCCTCCTCTTTGGTCGGGTAGGTGACCACAACTTTCAGAAGAAAACGGTCTACCTGCGCCTCTGGAAGAGGATAGGTGCCTTCCTGCTCGATTGGGTTCTGGGTTGCCATTACGAGGAACGGATCGTCGAGCTTGAAGGTTTCGCTGCCTATTGTCACCTGACGTTCCTGCATGGCCTCAAGCAGTGCGCTCTGCACTTTAGCCGGCGCACGGTTGATTTCATCGGCGAGCACGAAATTGGCGAAAACGGGGCCTTTCTTTATCTGGAATGTTTCTTTCTGCACGCTGTACATCATTGTGCCCACAACGTCGGCAGGCAGAAGGTCGGGCGTGAATTGAATGCGGTTGTATTTAGCCTCTACGATGGATGCCAACGTTTTTATTGCCAAAGTTTTAGCCAATCCAGGCACACCTTCGAGCAATACGTGTCCGTTTGACAAAAGGGCTATGAGCAATGAGTCGACAAGGTGTTTCTGACCAACGATGCGCTGGTTCATGCCTTGTGTTACTAAGTTGACAATGTTGCTTTTACTTGCAATCAGATCATTTAATTCTCTGATATTCACTGTTCCGTTCATATTTATATATTTATCTATTGTTTCAATAATTTAGGCAAGTGCAAAATTAGACATATCGGCTATAATTCAGCACTTTTCGGTGTTAATTAATGGTATTAATGGTTTATAATGTTAAAGGAATATGTTAATTTAACATATTTCTGCGTATTTCTATACGCAGAAGATTTTGGTGGCAAGCTCTTCAAGCAGGTCATACTCGTTTCGGTTGGAGCCGATGCCTTTGCTGCGGGCGTCAAACTCGCGTATGCAGGCGATTATGCGCAGGGCTTGAGTGGCATTGTAGCAGCGCATTGCGGCGCGCACGTCGCGAAGCTGGTAGGGGGTTTTCATCCGCAGGGCTTCCATCAGCGCCCGTTCGTCGGTGGTGCGGGCATAGTAGGCGATAAGCACGTTGGCAAACAGGTTGAAAATGAGCGATGTAATGGGTGCGGTCGGATTTTTCTTGGGGTTCGACCTGAAATAGTTGATGATTTTGAATGTCTTCACTTTGTCGCGTTTGGAGATGGCGGCGATGAGCTCGAAGTTGTTGTATTCCTTGCTTATGCCGACATTCTCGGCAACTGACTCCGGTGTGATTACCGCACCGACGGGTAGCGTCATCCGCAGTTTGTCGATTTCTTTGGCGAGCAGGGCGAGGTCGAAGCCGATGTGGTCGATGAGCATCGCCTGGGCGCGGGGGTCGAGTTTGCAGCCTACAGTTCCGGCGTATTCCGACACTGCCCGGTCGATGTTGAATTCGCGGAGAGCCGCTGATTCAAACACCACACCGCCGCTCTGCACTATGGCTTTCGTCATAGCCGCCGCTTTCAGCGAACCGCCTTTGTGGCACACCACAAGCACAGTGGTGGGCGTTGGCTTCAATGCGTACTGCTGAAGTTGGTCCCATTTGAGCTGATGCCCGGTCTTGGCAGCCTGCGCCTCTTTGAGAAACACCACTTGGCGTTCGGCCATCATCGGGTAGCGGCGGCATGCCAGCACCACGTCTGCCATTGTGGCGTCGGCGCCGTAGTAAGTGGTCAGGTTGAAGTCTTTCTCTTCTTCGGTTAGTGCATTTTTTAGGATCATATCGGCTATGCGGTCGATATAGAATGACTCCTCTCCCATAAGCAGATAGATGGGAGCGAACTGCTTTTTTCGTATGTCTGTTTCAATTTGCTGGCGCGTAGGGCCTGCGGTCTTTGCCATAATTCTTGGATGTGTAGAAAAATCGGAGTAAATTTACACAAATTTTACGAACGAACAGCAGATATGCCACAACAAAATTTTGAAAACGACAACATTAAGACTCGCATTGTCGACGGGAGGCAGGAGATATTCGATTGCCTCCGTGGCAAGTATGTGGCTATGACTCCTGAAGAGAATGTGAGGCAGATGTTTGTGCGCCATCTGATTGACGGAAAGCGTTATCCGGCAGGTCTTATGGGCAATGAGATTGCAATCAATCAAAACGGGCGTGAGCGCAGATGCGATACGGTGGTGTTTGACAGGCGGGGATGCCCGCTTATGATTGTGGAATACAAAGCGCCGTCGGTGAAAATAACACAGGAGGTGTTCAACCAAGTCTATCGCTACAACACCGTGTTGCGGGTCAAGTATCTAACGGTGTGCAATGGCAGGCAGCTTTTCTGCTGCCGTGTCGACTACGATGCCAACAAGGCGGTGTTTCTTAAAGACGTGCCTTGCTATGACGACTTGTAGCCGCAGACAATTCGTTTGAAGAAAAAAAGCAATCCTGCCACATTATGGCGACAGGATTGCTTTATTATAGAGGAAAAACTAAGTGTTAATCTTCGTGGTTCTCTTCTGCGTAAGCCTTGAGCAGTTTCTCCTGAATGTCGGTAGGAACGAGCTCGTAGGCGGAAAATTTCATAGTGAACGAAGAGCGCCCGCCGGTGATTGAGCTGAGTGCAGTAGAGTAGGATGCCATCTCTTTCAGAGGCACGCGGGCTGTGATCTTCTCAAAGCCATTCTCGCTCTCCATGCCCATGATGATTGCGCGGCGTCCCTGAAGGTCGCTCATCACGTCGCCCATCTTGTCTGACGGAACCAATACCTCGACATCATAAACCGGCTCAAGAATCTTTGGATTCGCATTGCGGAACGCTTCGCTGAAGGCGTTGCGGCCTGCAAGACGGAACGAGATTTCGTTAGAATCAACCGGGTGCATTTTACCGTCGTAGATGCATACGCGTACGTCGCGGGCGTATGAGCCTGTAAGTGGGCCTTGCTCCATGCGGTCCATCAGACCCTTGACGATTGCCGGGATGAAACGGGCGTCGATTGCGCCGCCTACGATACAGTTGTAGACCACGAGCTTGCCGCCCCAATCCAATGGAATTTCCTGTTTGTCGCGCACGTTCATGCGGTATTCCTGGCTGCCGAAACGGTAAGTGTCAGGTTCTGGCATGCCTTCTGTGTATGGCTCGATAATCAAGTGAACCTCACCGAATTGTCCGGCACCGCCCGATTGCTTTTTGTGGCGGTAGTCTGCGCGCGATGCTTTTGTGATAGTCTCGCGGTAAGGGATGCGCGGCTCGAAGAAGTTTACAGGAATCTTCTCGTTGTTCTCGATGCGCCATTTCAGTGTGCGCAGGTGGAACTCGCCTTGTCCTGAAACGATGGTTTGCTTCAATTCCTTCGACTGCTCTACAATCCATGTCGGGTCCTCAAGGTGCATGCGGTTGAGTGCCTCGTTGAGTTTCTCTGCGTCAGGCTCGTTGACCGGCTTGATGGCGCGTTGGAACTTTGGAGCGGGATATTTGATGAAGTCGAACACGTATTCGCAGCCTTTTGCGTTGAGGGTATCACCGGTGCTGACATCCTTCATCTTCACTGTGGCGCCGATGTCGCCGGCTTTGAGCTGGTCGACATTCGTGCGGATCTGACCGCATACGCAATATAGTTGGGCGATTCTTTCCTTGTTGCCGGTGCGCATATTTGTAAGGTCGTCGCCGGCTTTTATTGTGCCCGACATTACCTTGAAATATGAAACCTCGCCGATGTGAGGCTCAACAGAAGTCTTGAACACGAACAAGCTTGTCGGTCCGTTGCTGTCGGCTGCGATTTCCTCGCCTTTGTTGTCTTCTGGTTTTGGCATGTCGTCGACAAACGGCACAACGTTGCCGAGGAATTCCATCATGCGGCGCACACCCATATCTTTCAAAGCGCTTACGCAGAACACTGGAAGAATGTCGCGTGAAACCAAGCCTTTGCGGATGCCTTCGCGCATCTCGTCCTCTGAAAGCATTCCCTGGTCGAAGAATTTCTCCATCAGGCTCTCGTCGTTTTCAGCGGCTGCCTCAACAAGCACTTTGTTTAATTCTTTCGCTTTTTCCATTTCTTCGGCTGGAATGTCGGTGATTGTCGGAACACCACCGTCGGGTCCCCATGTGTACATCTTCATCAGAAGCACGTCGATCATGGCGTTGAAGCCTGTGCCTGGGTTGATGGGGTATTGTACGAGGACAACCTTGTTGCCGAACACTTCTTTCATTTGGTTGATGACGTTGTCGAAATCAACCTTGTCGCCATCGAGTTGGTTGACGGCGAAAATAACTGGTTTCTTGATTTTTTCCGTGACGCGGAAAATATTTTGACTACCGACTTCAACACCATATTGTGCGTCGATGAGCAACACGCCCGTGTCGGTCACGTTGAGAGCCGTGATGGCGCTTCCCACGAAGTCGTCGCCTCCAGGGCAGTCAATCACGTTGAGCTTCTTGTTGAGAAACTCGGCATAGCACACTGTTGAGAACACACTGTAGCCGTATTCTTTCTCTACTGGGAAGTAGTCGCATACAGTGTTTCCGGAATCGATGGTTCCTCTGCGTTTTATAACTCCACACTCGAAAAGCATTGCTTCTGCAAGTGTGGTTTTACCAGATCCCTTACTGCCTATCAAGGCGATGTTCTTAATTTCGTTAGTTCCGTAAACTTTCATGTATTAGAGAATAAATGAAGTTAATAATAGTGTTTGTAAATTCTAAGCGCAATTTACGTATGTTTGATGGTAATTCAAAGAAAAATTTGTATGTTTGACAACATGTTTCGCTATTTTGGGCGGAAAAATTATATTTTTTAAGATTTTTATGGCTGGAATTTACATTCATATACCGTTTTGTGCTACGAAATGCATATATTGCGATTTCTTCTCGGTGGCTGTGACTGCGGAAAAACGCAGTGCATATCTTGCGGCGTTGTCTAAGGAATATGACGCGAGGCTGGGTGAGTTGCAAGGAGAAGAGGTAGGAACTTTATATATAGGTGGCGGAACGCCGTCGTTGTTGTCGGTCGACGAGATTGCCGGACTGGTGTCGATGCCAGTGCTGTCTGCGGATGCGGAGGTGACAGTGGAGGTGAATCCCGACGATGTGACTCCCGACTTTGTGGATGGGCTGAAACGGGCGGGTGTGAACCGTGTGAGTATGGGGGTGCAGAGTTTCTGCGACGAGGAGCTTGAGTTTCTGCGGCGCAGGCATAATGCGGCGCAGGCGAAAGCGGCGGTCGCCACATTGCGCGACGGGGGAATCGCGAACCTCAGCATCGACCTTATTTACGGAATACCGGGGCAGTCGGTTGAGTCGTGGACAAAGTCGCTCGAGGAGGCGGTTGCTCTAAACACACCTCACGTGTCGGCCTACAGTCTGACGTATGAGGAGGGTACGCGGCTGACGCGTATGCGCGACCGCGGCGACTTCAGCGAACTTGACGACGATCTTACGGTGGCTTTGTTCGAGCAGTTGGCTGCCACGCTGCACGACGCAGGTTATGAGCAGTATGAGATTTCGAATTTTGCAAAACCGGGATGGCATTCGCGGCATAATTCGGCATATTGGGATTTTACGCCTTATTTGGGACTTGGCGCCTCGGCCCACAGTTTCGACGGCAAGGTGCGCCGCTACAATCCGTCAAGTTTGAAGGAGTATCTTGAAAAAGTAGATGCCGCGGGAGTGGCGTATGAGGAGGAATGCGAGACTGCCGACCAGCTTTATGATGAATGGGTGATGACGCGTTTGCGCACGCGTGCGGGAATGTGTCTTGACGATTTGGAAAAACGGTTTGGAAAGAAACGTCGGCAATATGCCGCCCGGATAGTGGACCGGCATATTGCCGACGGATGTCTGGTGCGCGAAGGCTCAGTGGTGAGGCTTACGCGCCATGGCGTGATGCTTTCGGATATGGTGTTCCGTGATTTGTTTATTGTGGAATAACCACTTTCACGGTCTTTGTCGACGAGGCTGTCTGAAGCCGCACGATGTAGATTCCTGCCATGCCGTCGATTCTGGCGGTGGTCGGAGAAGTCAGCTCGATGTTGGCGGGACGTCCGGAGAGGTCGAAGGCTGTTGCGGAATCGACATTGCCGGAGAAAAGCAGTTGCCCGCCGTCGGCAACAGTCACGTTAAGCGCGTTTTCTTCTGTGCCGGTAATGCCGCTCTCGCCCCATTGCTTCTTGAGCCATGACACTTTTGCGTGGAGCATCTTCATAAATTCATTCTTCGCATTCTCCATATTGCGGTTTCCGTAGTTGGGCCAGCGGTTGGCGTCGCATTCGGCGGCTTTGGCTATCTGCTTCGCAAAATCGGAGGCAAACTTGTCGAGCGACGCGTAGTCGTTGTCGAGGAATTTGTCCCAAAGTTGCTTCACGCGAGCCTGGAAACGTGGAAATTTGGCGATTTCGGCAATCCATGTCTGACCGTATGGTGGGTCTTGGTGTATGAATTTGTCGGTGCTGCGGTGGTATGAGTTGCCGAAGTCCCACACCGGACCGAAAATAATCTTTGTGTCCGCACCTCTATGTTTGTGGAAATAACAGCTGCCGTGGAACGACTCTGCGTTGTCCATTATTTCTTGAATCAGATAGAACGTGGCGAGCGAGTCGATGTCGATGATGTTTTCCCACTCGGTCGACGATTTGTCGTTTGCGTAGATGGCGCGGTCGGCTGCGGTGGCGAGGTTTTTAAGATAGTCCGACTGGGCGTCCGACAGCACTTCGGGCGACTTGTATGTCAGGCGGATAAGTTCGCCGTTGCCCTCGTTGATTGTGACTTGGTCGGCATCCAAATAGTTGTCGATTTCCACAAGCCATCCGCCTGTGATTTTTTCCGGGTCGCTGATGTTGTCGGCCTGTTCGGTAATCTTTACGCGGTCGGAGTCGACGCGGATGGTCTCGGTCAGGAAGTACAAGCCGATGTATTCGCCGTTGAGCACCACTTCCACAGGGCGTTGCTCCGGTGTGAAATCAAGTCCGCCGCGGCGGCTCAGCTCGAAGCCCATCGTGTTGCGGAGAAATCCGAGGTTGTCGTCGGCATGGGCGAGCAATGCGAAATGCTTGCTTTTCTTCATGCCAAGCAGTGCCGCTTTGGCGTCGAGTTTGAGGCGGTAAGGCTTTTTGTCGAAGCCGGTGAATGTATAGTTGCCGCGTCCTTTGATTTTCAATGTCAGCGGTTCGTTGGCTGAACCGATTGACTTGTAGCCTTCGATGCCGAGGTTGTCGAGGTAGTATGTCCCGTTGAGGTAATACTCCTTTGATGTGATCGGGGTGGAGTTTTCTGTGTTGATGTGGAGCACGGGCAACGTGCCGGAATAGTTGGCGGCATGGATTGCTGCCGCACACAAAATTGCAACAAATAAAGTGAATAATTTTTTCATAGGAAAATTGATGGTTTGAATATTAATGAAAAAAAGCCGGAACCTTTTTCTCTTTTGACACCGGCTTTAAGGTCTTATTTCTTGGCAAGAAGGACGTTGTTGTAGCCGACAAGGTCTTTGTAGGCAAGCACACCGTTGTCCGACAATTCGACGATTGTCGACGAGCCGTCGTGGGTTGGCACCTTGACATGGGTGTCGTCGATGAACGTCAGGATTGTAATGTCGCCCTCCGGAGTGGCAAGCGCCCATGAGTTTGTGTCGGCGTCGAAGTTGAAGCGGGTCTCTTCGCCTGTTGTCTCATTGGTGATTTTGTAGCCGGTGTTGTCCCATGCCACAAGGTAGCGCTCGTTGTCGCTGGTCACTGTCTTTGTGCCTGCTTCGATTGGGTTTGTGCCCGACCAGAATTCGATGCTGTTGATTATGAGGGCGTCTGCGATTGCCGAAATCTCGTAGACTGGCAGAATCCACAAACCCACAAACACGAGCTCGTTGACAAATTTGTTGCCTATCTGGTGGTTCCATGACAGCACCTTGTTTGTCAGTTTGAAACTTCCAATGCAGGATGTGAAGAGCATTGACGATGCCAATGCAACAACGCAAACGGGGAGTAATATTTTTCTCATTTTATTGTCTGTTGAATAATAATGTGCAAATCTAAGAAATTTCTGCAAATCTATGGTCGTGATTTGTCGGAAAAACTGCTTATTTAGTCTTTTTTGTGTAAAACAGCCGACCGACGCTTGTTTTTTGCATCGACACGCATACGGATTTTTTTACAAAAAGGCGACAACGTCTTTCAAGTTAGCCGTTGTTGTTGTAACTTTGCAGTGCCTAAAAGGTCGCCGGGGAAATGCCGGTATTTTCAGAATCCAGAATATGAAGAAACAAATAAAAGATTACGTTGTCCGCTCTAATGAACGGTTGTCGGATTCATACAGCCTGCTGAAACTGCAGCCTGCTGATGGGTCGGCTGTTATCGACACTTGTGCGGGGCAATTTGTAGAGGTGGAGGTGCCTGATTCGAAAACCACATTTCTCCGCCGTCCTATTTCGATAAATTTCGTTGACCGCGACCGCAACGAGTTGTGGCTCCTTGTCAGAGTGGCTGGCGAGGGCACACGCCATCTTGTGGCTTTGGCTGAAGGCCGCGTGCTGAGTCTTGTGCTGCCGCTCGGCAAAGGGTTTTCCATCCCTGCCGACACGGTGTCGAAGGTGCTTCTTGCCGGCGGAGGTGTCGGAGTGGCGCCGATGCTCTATCTTGGCAGTGAGTTGAAAAAACGTGGCTTTGAAGTGGCTTTCCTGTTGGGGGCGCGCAGCAAGGGCGATTTGCTCGAGCTTGAGGAGTTTGAGAAGATTGGATGTGTGTATGTGTCGACCGACGACGGCTCGATGGGCGAGCATGGATTGATCACCAAGAACTCGGCATTGCAGAAGTCGTGGCAGATGCTTTATTGCTGCGGTCCGATGCCGATGATGAAGGCAATGGCGGCATACGCTATGCGCAACAACATTGAATGTGAGGTCTCGTTGGAAAACCGTATGGCTTGCGGTGTGGGAGCTTGCCTGTGCTGTGTGGAAGACACGGTGGAGGGCAACCTGTGTGTTTGCAAGGAGGGACCGGTCTTTAACATAAAACGATTGAAATGGCAGATTTAAAAGTAAACATAAAGGGTCTTTCTCTGAAAAACCCGGTGCTGACGGCTTCGGGCACATTCGGATATGGTGAGGAGTTCGCGGATTTTGTCGACTTGAACCGTCTTGGCGGCATCATCGTGAAGGGCACCACAATCAGCCATCGTGAGGGAAATCCTTATCCGCGCATGGTCGAGACTCCATCGGGAATGCTCAATGCCGTTGGCTTGCAAAATCATGGCGTAAACTATTTTATCAACAACATCTATCCGCGCATTAAGGATTTGGACACGGAAATCATCGTGAACGTGTCTGGTGCCAAGGTGGAGGATTATGTGGCTGTGTGCGAACGCTTGGCTCCGCTCGACAAAATCCATGCGATTGAGCTTAACATTTCATGCCCTAACGTTAAGCAGGGCGGTATGGCTTTCGGAACGTCGTGTTCGGGAGCGGCACAGGTGGTGAGCGCGGCGCGTGCGGCTTTCGACAAGACGCTGATTGTGAAATTGTCGCCAAACGTGACCGACATCGCCGACATCGCACGTGCGGTGGAGGCTGAAGGAGCCGATGCTGTGTCGCTTGTAAACACGTTCTTGGGAATGTCTATCGATGTGGAGAAGCGCACGCCTTATTTGTCGACAATCACCGGTGGTCTTTCCGGACCGTGCATACGTCCGATAGCGGTGAGAATGGTTTGGCAGGTGGCACATGCCGTGAAGATTCCTGTGATTGGTTTGGGAGGAATTATGAACGGACGCGATGCGCTGGAGTTTATCCTTGCCGGAGCAACGGCAGTAGAGGTGGGCACCGCCAATTTCGTCGACCCTAACGTTACTGAGAAAATCATTGACTATATCGATGACTATTGCCATCGCCACAACATCTCGTCGATGCGCGAGCTGATAGGTGGCATGATGGTGTAGCCGTTGGTGGCAATATGATAATGCAACACCGGGGCAGACAATTTTGAAATTGTCTGCCCCGGTGTTGCATATACTCGCACGGAGTCTCAATCCAAAAGCGGTATTATCTCCTCGGGAGTGTCGACGATGTGGTTGGCATAGTTGGCGCGCAGCTCGTCGACGGAGCGGAATCCCCATGTGACGCCTACGGAGTCAACGCAGGCTCTGCGGGCTGTCTCCATGTCCACTCCAGAGTCGCCGACATACAGCACATCGGCTTTCTTTACCTGTGTGGCACCGAGAATCTCAAACACAACCGAAGGGTCGGGTTTCACCGGCACTCCTTCTTTCTGTCCCTCTATGGCTGCGAAGCTGATCGAGGGAAACAGCGTGGTGACCAAAGCCTTTGCCGCAGCGTCATATTTGTTGGACGCAACGGCGATTTTGATGCCGTTTTCCTGCAGGTGCTCAAGCAGCTCGGGAATGCCGTCGTAGGGATGGGTATAGTCGGTGTTGTGGATGTCGTAGTAAGTGGTGAAGTCGGCTCTGATTTTTTTTATCATAGCCTCGTTGCGCTGGTCTTCGGGCAGCGCGCGCTCAATGAGTTTGCTCACACCGTTGCCCACATACATAGGGTAGGCTTCGAGGGGATGTGTCGGAAATCCGTTTTTCTCCAATGCAAAGTTGGTGGCAGCTCCAAGATCCTTGATGGAATTTATCAGCGTGCCGTCGAGATCGAAAATCACTAATTGTTTCATTGCTATATATGTTTTTATCTGTCAGAAAGGATAGCCCACCGAGAAATGCAGAGCATAGTCGCGCTTGAAGTTGGGATGCACAAGAGGCCATCGCTCTTGGTCGAGCGCGGGGTTGTAGGCTTTCATGCCGCAGTCGAGACGCAGCAGGAAGTAGTTGAAGTTCAGACGGAGACCGATGCCGTAGGCGGCGGCGATTTCCTTGTAGAACGAGTCGAATTTGAACACGCCTCCTGGCTGGTTCTCGTAGCTGCGTATTGTCCAGATGTTGCCGGCGTCGATGAATGCCGCCATCTCAAACACCCAGAAAAGCTTGGCGCGGTACTCCATGTTGAGGTCCAGACGGATGTCGCCACACTGTTCCATAAACGAGCTTACGGAGTTGTCGCCGTTGAAACGTCCGGGACCGAGTGTGCGCACCGACCAGCCTCTGACGCTGTTGGCGCCGCCGCTGTAGAAGCGTTTCTCAAACGGCAGAATCGTTGAGTTGCCGTAGGGCACAGCCGCTCCGGCTCCGATGTGCAGCACGAGGGCGTTGCGACGGTCGAAGGAGTGGTTGTAGGTGTAGTCGAGGTTGAGTTTCACATATTGTGAATACTGGATGCCGAACACCTTGTATGCCTGTGAGTCGGGGTCGCGTTTCTGCTTTGACAGGCTGCTGCCGGCATAGAACAGGTTGCCGGCGGTCTCAATGCCGGCACGGAAGGTGTAGATGTCGGGCTGATAGACGAATTTGCCTATCGGTGCCACCTGGCTTTTCTTGTTTGTGTAATAGAACGTGTAGCCCATCTTCATAATGAAGTGGTCCTCATAGGAATAGCGCAGCAGTGGATTGTCGGGAGCAATCTCGCTGATGAACTCATCCTTCATTTTGGGCAGGTAGACGTAGTTGATGTCGAGCAGGTCGAACGTGTGTCCGATCATGCTGCCGCGCTCGGTCCACTTGTATTTCCATCCGGCGCCGGCAATCACGCGGGTGTATTCCGGACGCTCCTGATAGGTGAACGATGTGGAGAACTCGGTGTTGGCGCGGATTTTCTGTCGGAAACTCTTCTTCAGGAAAGGGAAGATGAACTTGGGGAAGGCGATGCCTACCTCGCCGTTGTATTCGGCATATTTGTTGTTTATCAGCCCCGACATATCGCCGGAGATGCTCTCATAGTTGACGCCGGCCTTGGCGGTGAGCGTCTCGGAGCCTCGGGCAAGGTTGCGGTGCTGGTATGTAGCCGCCACACCGAATCCAAGGTCGCCCTCGGAGTTTGTGCCCTCGAGCGACACCGTCACGGTCTGCGACTTGCCTTCGGTGAGAAGAATGTAGGAGTCGACCCACAGATGCCCGTCGATTTCGCCGACCGACTCAAAGTTGATGTTGATGAATTTCAGGATGCCGAGACGTCCGAATGACTGATATGTCTTGTCGACGTCGGAGGCATAGTATTTCTTTCCGGGGGTGATGTAGCAGTTCTCGTCTATGATGCGCGGACGCAGGTAATGGCGGTCGCCATAAAAGATGCGCAGACCTTTGTAGTATTCCACATTGTCGGGCGCATATTTTGTGATGTCGTACTCGCGTGCAGGGTCGTAGTCAGTGACCACATAGACGTGGCGCACGAAAAACGGCTGGTGGCGGTCGTAATGCTTTATGCGGTTGGGATAAGGTGGCATCACGTTCATTGTCAAGTCGACGGCACGGCTTCCGGCTGTGGTGTCGGCAGTGAATGTGATATATTCCTTGTTAAACCCGAAATAGCCTTGGTTGCGCAGGCGGTCGGTGATGTTTTGGCGCGCCTGGTCGAGCATGTTGCGGTCAAAGTTGGTGTTGCTGCGCAGTATGAATTTTGAGGAGTCGGCAAGAATCAGCGAGCGCAACGTGTCGTCGGGGATGTTGTAGTCCACGCTGGCAATGTAGTGGGGCTTGTTGGTGTATATGCTGTAAATTACCTCTGCCTTCTTCTTGCGGCTGTCTTTGAGCGTGTCGACAATAACCTCGGTGCCGAGATAGCCTCGGTTGACGAGTGCCAAACGCAGCTGGTTGGCTGACAATTCAGTGAGTGCCGGGTCGTAGATCACCGGTGCCTGTCCCAGTTTGCGCACCCATTTGTTGTACCATTTTGTAGAGTCGCGTCCAGACCAGTTGTAGACGTTGAGCTGCAGCTTCCATCCTCCGAACACTTCGTGGTTCTGCGTCTGCCTCAGATAGTTGCGCATCTCCTTGCGGCTGATTTCCGGATTGTCCTTAACCTCGATGCGCGCTTTGTTGAGCAGATATTTGCCTTCGGGCACAAACTTGGTGGTGTGGCACGACGCAAACACCGTCAAGGCAACCATTGCGGTAGCCCCGGCGATGCGTAGTCTGCGTATTTTGTCCCAAATTTTAGCCATATCCGATAGACAGACTGCAAAGTTACGGAAATTTCGCTGCATTCCGCCTTGCGGCTATGAAAAAGTTATTGTCTTTTCACTTTTCCGCTTGATGTCTCGGCGAAGTGGGGGATGGCGATGATGGCTTTGGGACGCTGGTGCGGTGTCAGAATGTCGGCGAGGCTGTTTTTTAGCGACGCTTCATCGGCGGGCGAGAGCGGCGCGCCTTCGATTTTGAGCACAAGCTCTTGTCCCCATTTGTCAGATGGGCGCGAGGAGATGTAGAAACGACGGGTGAACAGATGTGAGATTTTGCGTTCCAGTTCTTCAGGAAACACCTTGATACCTCCAGTGTTGACCACGTTGTCGTAGCGACCGCGCCAGTAGAAGCGGTCGGGAGCGAGAAGGTCGACAATGTCGTTGGTCTGCAGCCGTTTGAAACTGAATTGCGGTGCATCGATTGCAAGACATCCACGATGGTCGGTTGCGAACGTGACGGGCGGAAGCGCCTCAAATGGCTGTGCCGGCTCGGCGATGCGCGACAGGGCGACATGCGAGCACGTTTCGGTCATTCCGTAAGTGGCGTAGGCATTGACGTGCAACTGCGACAGCATCGTGCGCAGGCGTGGCGTGATTTCCCCTCCGCCTACAATCATATTGCGCACATTGTTAAGTGATTCCTGGTGCTCGGCGAGCCACAGTGCCTGTGACGGCACCACGGCGAGTAGGTCGACGGTAGCCCCTGAAAAATGTTCAAGCGGACGGTTGCTCGGCGATTCGACAAGCAGTGTGGCCCCGGCTTCCTCTGCGCGTACAATCATCATTTTTCCGGCAATATAGTCAGGCGACAGGCATAGCAGCAGGGTACTGCCGCTGTCGATTGAGAAAAAACGGTTGGTCAGTGCTGCCGACGCGCGCATATCCGCTTTCAGCAGCTTTATTTCTTTGGGCTTTCCCGTGGAGCCCGACGTGTGTGCCACGACAAAGGGCTCCTCGGAATGCCATTCTTTCAGAAAGTCGTCTACGGTCATTGTCTCCAGTCGAGTTCGGGCAGTTGCCATGTCTTGGCAGGATTGAAGCGCAACACTTCTCCCACCTGCTCAAGCGGACTGCCGATGTTGTTTGTGAAAAGAGCCCCGGTGCCGAGACCCTGCGGCATGCGTGCGCCGAGTTGCGCCGTCCATTGCGCGATGGCGTTCAAGCCTACGTTGGATTCCAGGGCCGACGTCACCCATCCGCCGATGTCGCGGCGTGCGGCTTGCATAATCCAGTCCTGAGAGCCGGAGAAACCGCCAATCAGCGACGGCTTCAAGATGATGTATTTCGGTCGTACGGCATCGAGCATTTCTCCCATGCGTTCGGGCGTGTGGATGCCAATGAGTTCTTCGTCGAGAGCAATGTCGATTGGCGACTCGGAGCAGATTCGCCGCATCGCCTCCCATTGTCCCTGCTTGATTGGCTGCTCGATGGAGTGGATGCCGTAGCGTGCGAAGTCTGACAGCTTCTGCAGCGCGTTGTCGGGCGTGAACCCGCCGTTGGCGTCAAGGCGGATGGTGAGCACTTCGGGAGGAAACACTTTGCGTATGTGGCGCACGAGGTCGAGTTCGCTCTCGGTGTCGATGGCGCCCACTTTAAGTTTTATCGTTGTGAACCCTGCCTTGATTTTGTCGTCGATGCGGTGCAGCATCTCCTCCTTTGTTCCCATCCACACCAATCCATTGATGGGTATCGCCGACATTCCTTCGGTGAAGTCGGACGGGAACGGCTGGCGGCGGCATCCGTTTGCAAAGTCGTTGATTGCCGTTTCGAGTCCGAAGCGTATCGACGGAAACTCGTGCAGGTCGGTTTCTTTGTCGGCTGAGATGTTGGCGCACAGTTCGCGCAGTTTGTCCTCGTAGGCAGGCACATCATCTGCCGACAGTCCCCGGAACACGGCGCATTCGCCGAGTCCGAAGACGCCGGGCATATCCTCGTCCTCGAGTTTCAGAAAATACGTCTCCTTGTCGGTCAGCACGCCGCGCGACGTGCCTGCGGGCTGGCGGAAGTGGAGCGTGTAGTGAGCGTAACTTGCCTTCATCGCTATCCCGGGAATTTAGGGAATTGCTCGAAGTCAGGGTCGCGCTTCTCAAGAAACGCATTCTTTCCTTCTTGCGCCTCGTCCATAAGGTAATACATCAGTGTCGCGTCGCCGGCGAGTTCCATCAGACCGCGCTGGCCGTCGAGTTCGGCGTTGAGGCATCGTTTCACCATGCGGATTGCAAACGGGCTGCGTTTCATCATTGTCTCGCACCATTCAACAGTTTCGTCCTCCAGACGGTCGAACGGCACAACTTTGTTGATCATGCCCATCTCTTCGGCTTCTTTAGCGGTGTACTGACGGCACAGATACCAGATTTCACGCGTTTTTTTCTGTCCGACACAGCGGGCAAGATACGACGAGCCGAAACCGCCGTCGAAACTGCCCACTTTCGGACCCGTCTGTCCGAAACGTGCATTTTCCGACGCAATCGACAAGTCGCACACCACGTTGAGCACGTTGCCTCCACCGATGGCATAGCCGTTGACCATTGCCACTACCGGTTTCGGGATGGAGCGTATCATCTTGTGCAGGTCGAGCACGTTGAGACGTGGAGTGCCGTCAGAGTCGCGGTATCCACCCTGTGTCTTGTAGTGCTGGTCGCCTCCAGAGCAGAACGCCTTGTCGCCTGCGCCGGTAAGGATGATTACGCGGATATCGTCGCGTCCGCGGCATATCTTGAAAGCGTCGAGCATCTCGTGGTTTGTGAGTGGACGGAAAGCGTTGTATACCTCCGGACGGTTGATGGTGATTTTAGCAATACCCTTGTATTGTTCAAACAGAATATCGGTGTATTCCTTGATTGGTTTCCATTCTCTTGTTGCCATATTGTAAAATTATTTTTTTGTTTTGCAGAAATAGTTCTTCAGGATTTCGGCGCTCGCCACGTTGTCGGTGCTGACGGCGAGTATTGCCGGGCGTTCCGCTTCGGCGAAGAATCCCGGCAGCACCGCCTTGAGCGACTCCTCGCTGGCGGCGTCGAAGAATCGGAATCCGAAGGCTTCGGCATATTGCTTTACGGGAACGTCGTGTCCCACCTCAAGATACCGCTCCAGTTCGGGCAGTGCCGACGTGCTTTTGATGAAACGGAAAATGCCTCCGCCTCCGTTTTTCATCACGATGATTTTAAGGCGGGGAGAGTTGTATTGGCTTGCCAGTCCCGACAAGTCGTATGAGAAACTCATGTCGCCTGTGATGAGCAGTGTGATGCCGCTGTAGGCAAGTGATGCTCCGACGGCTGTCGATGTGGAGCCGTCGATGCCCGACACTCCGCGGTTGCAGTTTGTGGGCATTGTGAGCACATCGCCGAATAGTTGCGCGTAGCGTATGGTTGTGCCGTTCGACAGCTGCACGCGGCAACCGTTGGGGATGGCGGGCAGAATGATGGAGAATGCTTTCAAATCGCTCCATCCGATGCCGTTGATATATTTGTTGTGGCGGTCAAGCCCTGTCGCCGCAAGGTCGGCCCATAGGCGTGCATATCCGCTTGTGCCGCACCGCAGGCGGTTGCCCGTCTGTCGGAAAAACACGGCGGGGTCGGCGAGAATGCGTCGTGTCAGCGCCTGCATGCAGTCGACTGTTGTGCCGGTCACGCCCACATGCCAATGGGCAGCGGGCTTGTTTTGCCGCATGAAAGCCTTTACCATTCGCGACACCAACGCTCCGCCGATTGTTATGAGCAAGTCGGGTGCAAATTTCTTGTCGGAGTCCATCGCCAGCAGGGTGCGGTCGACGGCGGCAATCAAACGGCTGCCTTTTATGTTTGCGATTGTTTCTGTCAGCACTGCCACATTCGGGAATTCGGCAAGCCTGTTGATTTCTGCTTCCAAACAGGCATCGTGTCGGCTGAATCCGGCTATTATAAGTATGTTTTTGCCCATAGCCTCGTCGGCGAGCCGGCTGATGGCTTCCGCGCTTAGTTCTGCCGATGGTTCCGACACCTCTATGATGCGTTGCTTGCCGGTCCATTCCGCCACGGCGTTTATCGGCTCGTCAATCTGCACGTTGATGTGCACCGGTGCGCGCTGACAGCTTGTCGCCTCGCTTACGGCGTCGTTGACAATGCGGTTCGCATACCACAGAGCCGTCTCGTCGTCGCAGCGGGCGGGGATGTCGTAGCTCTTTTTTACAAACTGTGCCAACGCCTCGTATTGACGTATGGTCTGGCTGTCGTCTTGGTCGATCCATTCCATCGGGCGGTCGGCGGAAATGACAATCAGCGGCAGTTTCTGGTAATAAGCTTCCGCAACAGCAGGAGCATAATTGAGCAGGGCCGTTCCCGACGTGCAGACCACCGCCACTGGCTCGCCTGTCTGTTGGGCGAGTCCGAGAGCAATGAATGCGGCGCTGCGTTCGTCGACCACCACATGGCGCTCGATGCCGTCGCGGCGTGCCAGCGCCACGATTATCGGGGCGTTGCGCGAGCCTGGCGACATGACAAAGTGCCTGATGCCGTGTGCGATAAGAACATCAACGAGGATGTTGCATTGTTTCTTGGCCGTTGATTCCATTTGATTTCGCTTTTTGGCGTTTGCGTTTCCATTGGCGCAGCCATGACGGAATCACACAAATGCCGATGATTAGATAAATATAGTAGCTGATTATGCGCCAGCATAAGGCAAGCAGCAAAGCCAGCGAGCCGGAGGCGATCATGTCGCCGTAGTAGTTCTTGAAAATCCATTCGCTGACTCCGCTTCCGCCGGGGGTGGGGCAGATGGTCAGCACTACCCACATCACCAATTGGCGTGCCAGCACCATCACTTGGTCGGCATTGATGGCAAACGCGAGCAGAATGGCGTTTACCACCATATATCTTGAAATCCACGACAACGCGGTGCCGAAGAATGCGCGCAGCCACCACCAGAAACTTTTCTGCCGCAGTTCGCCGGATGTCGCCACTATGGCGTCGCCCATCTCTGCCGCTTCTTTCTTCCAACGCCGCAGCAGAGGCAGCCTACATGCGTTGATGAGCAGTGATCGGATGGCCGACGGACGCACGAAGATGCCGAGTCCGAGAATCAACGCCCACAGCGACAAACCGCCGTAGACAAACCAGAACGTCAGCCGGATGGTTGATGATATGTGCGCGTTTGAAATGTCGAAAAGTCCGCTCCAGCCAATCAGTGCAAGGGCGATGGGACATGCCACCACATAAAAAAGCTCGTCGAGAAACAGGGTGGTGATCATTATTGCCGTGGAGCGACCGAAGTTGAGCCCCTCGCCGGTTAGATATATCATTCCGAAACTGCTGCCGCCCACTGTCGAAGGTGTGACTGCCGACGTGAATTCGCAAAGCATGTTGACGCGCAGCGCCTGTCCCCAAGTGATGTCGTGGTCGGTGAGCGTGCGGAAACGCCATGTCAGACCGAAGTCGCGCCCTGCCATGAAAAGTAGGGCGAGCAGAAAATATCCTATTGATGTGGTGGAAATTTGAATCAGGCTGAAGTCGAACTGCTCCGAGTCGCGCCAGAACATTGTGCCCACGGCTATCAGCCCTATCGCTATGGGCAGTGCCACGTAGCGTGGGCGCAGCAGGTCGCGCGTCTTTCGTAAGTCGTTGTTGTTTGATTTTTTCATAGTGCGAAGTTATAGAAAAAACGCTGGATTGCAAAATGCGTTTTTAAATCGGTTGCTTTTCAATGAATTATGAAAAAGTTGCAAAAAAAGTTGCTGAAAAATTTGTGGGAATGGATAGGTTGACGTACCTTTGCACTCGCAAACGGCGGGATAGCTCAGTTGGTTAGAGCGTCGGATTCATAACCCGGAGGTCTCGAGTTCAATTCTCGATCCCGCTACAAAAAGGAAGCTCATTGAGCTTCCTTTTATGTTTTATCAGCCACGCGCATCGTCAGAATGCGGCGTGACGAGGGGGTGACGCGGAAATCGTCTGCCGCGCGTTCTCCCGCAATCCACACAATGCGTCCCTGCATTTCAACGATTGGTGTCGACAGCTTTTGCATTAGCGAGAATTTGCGGTCGTTGAAATAATCACTCAATTTTTTTGTACCTTTCATTCCAAACGGTCGGAAACGGTCGCCCTGCCGCCAATGACGCACAGTGAGGCGGTCGCCCGTCGCGTCGGCGTCGAAATAAGCCGTCTTTCCGCTTCTGTCAAATTCAAATTCGGGAGAGTTGTCGACAATCTCAATGAGTATGCCTTTCTCTTTCTCAATCCTGCCGGCATCGCTGAGAGCGTATGTCTCCGCATTGTTGAAAGAACCGGGCGAGAACACGGAAATGTCGTTTCTGCCAACCTCTGCGACATATTCTTTCGATTCAAACACCGCTCCCACCCGGGATGCCGACGCAATGGCTTTGGTTTGCTCTCCGTTGAAGCCATAGCGCGACAATAGGGCGTTGAGCAGAGTGGCTGGGTCGGCCGACGCTGCAAGTTTCCGGCGGTCGATTTTGATATATGCGTGTCCGCAATCCTCCACGGCATCGCGCTTGAAGGCCTCGACAGCCCCGCTCCACACGGCGTAGTCGCCTTGCAGGTTGTCGAGTGTGAGTTCGATTCCAGCCATCGCCGATGGAAACAACCTGCTGATTTCGGGCAGCATGACGTTGCGTATCTTGTTGCGCGCATAGTCGTTTTCAAGGTTGGTGCTGTCGGTCACGTAGTCCTGTCCCAGCGTTTTCAGATAGTTTATGATTTCATCACGGCTGGAACCGAGCAGCGGGCGCACGATTTTTCCGTTGCACGGCTTTATTCCGGCAAGTCCTGTGATTCCAGAGCCGCGCACAAGGTTCAAAAAGAAAGTCTCGATGTTGTCGTCGCGATGGTGGGCCACGGCAATAACGGAGCAGCCCAGGGCGGCGCGTTGACGCTCGAACCATTCGTAGCGCAGTTCGCGGCATGCCATTTCGGTCGACACCCCATGACTTTTCTTGTAGGCTTCGACATCGAAATCGGTGCATCGCAGCTCGATGTCGAGGTCGTGGCAAAGTTTACGCACAAACGCCTCGTCGCGGTCAGCCTCGTCGCCGCGCAGGTGGAAGTTGCAGTGGGCAGCGATGCAGTTGCAGCCCAGCGCAGCAAGCACTCTCAGCAGGGCGACCGAGTCGGCGCCTCCGCTGACAGCAGTCAGAATCTTTCCGTTGGCGACAGCCGGCATGTGTCTGTGGATATATCTTAGTGTTTTCTCTTCAAACGCATTCATAATCAATCTTTCTATTGGCAAATTTAAAAAAAGTATTTCTATTAATCAAAACATTTTCTTACCTTTGCACTGTCTATGCAATAAAAAACAGCAGTACAGAAATGTTAGAAAAAATTGAAAGTCTGAAGAGCGCAGTAGAAGCATTGAACGCCTCTACAAAGGAAGAAGTTGAGGCTCTGCGTATCAAATATTTAAGTAAAAAGGGTGAAATCTCAGCCCTTTTCAACGATTTCCGCAACGTGCCTAATGAGCAGAAGAAGGAAATCGGTCAGAAACTCAACCAGTTGAAGGTGCTTGCCACCGACAAAATCAACGCATTGCGTGAAAATATTGAAACCAGCGACGATGCCGACGCAGCAATCGACCTTACGCGTCCGTCAGCCGTTTCGCCGCTTGGCACACGCCATCCCATCTCGCTTATCCGCAATGAGATTATCTCTATCTTCTCGCGTCTCGGATTCACGGTTGCCGACGGTCCGGAAGTGGAGGACGACTGGCACGTGTTCTCGGCTTTGAACTTCGCTGCCGACCATCCTGCGCGCGACATGCAGGACACATTCTTCATCCAGCGTTCGCCTGACGTGCTGCTCCGCACGCACACATCTTCGGTGCAGACACGCGTGATGACGTCGCAGCAGCCGCCAATCCGCATCATCTGTCCCGGACGCGTATACCGCAACGAGGCTATCTCTGCGCGCGCCCACTGCTTCTTCCATCAGATTGAGGCTCTTTACATCGATAAAAACGTGTCGTTTGCCGACCTGAAGCAGACGTTGCTCTACTTTGCACGTGAATTGTTTGGCTCGGAAACAAAAATCCGTTTGCGTCCGTCTTATTTCCCATTCACCGAACCATCGGCTGAAATGGACATCTCCTGTCATCTTTGTGGCGGAAAGGGTTGCGGATTCTGCAAGCATACCGGTTGGGTTGAAATCCTCGGTTGCGGTATGGTGGATCCAAACGTACTCGAATCGTGCGGCATCGACAGTAAGGTGTACTCCGGTTTCGCTCTCGGTATGGGCGTGGAGCGCATAACCAATTTGAAATATCGTGTCAAGGATTTGCGTATGTTCTCTGAAAATGACGTGCGTTTCCTCGACGAGTTCGAGTCGGTACACTGATAAGAAATCATGCGCCAGCAGGAAAGATATGCCGGCATAATCTCATGGTTCAGCCAGAATATGCCTAAAGCCGAAACGGAACTCCATTATGGGTCTCCGTTTCAGTTGCTTGTGGCAGTAATCCTGTCTGCGCAATGCACAGACAAGCGTGTAAACATCGTCACTCCGCCGCTTTTCCGCGACTATCCGACGCCCGAGGCTCTTGCCGGGGCGAGTCGGGAGGCGGTGTTTGAGTATATAAAGAGTGTTACGTTCCCAAACAACAAGGCGCGTTCGCTGGTAGGAGCGGCGCGGATGCTTGTGGAGCGATATGGCGGGGAAGTGCCGTCGACGATGGAGGAACTGATTAAACTGCCGGGAGTGGGCCGCAAGACGGCTAATGTGATACTGTCGGTGGTGTTCAACAAGGCGGCGATGGCGGTCGACACCCATGTATTTCGTGTGGCGAACCGCATAGGGCTGACCAACAATTCCAAGACTCCGCTGGAAACGGAACGCACGCTCGTGGAGCATTTCCCGAAACATCTGCTCCCGATAGCGCACCATTGGCTTATTCTTCACGGCCGCTATGTCTGCACGGCGCGCCGTCCGAAATGTCAGGAGTGTGGCATCTCGGAGTACTGCAAATATTACGAAAAAACAGTGAAACCAAATCCGTTGCGATAGATGCAAACATCTCTATTCCTGCTTATTGTAGAAATTGCCGGCACAATAGCCTTTGCCATCAGCGGCATCCGTCTGGCTGCCGCGAAAAATTTTGATTGGTTTGGAGCTTATGTCGTCGGACTTGTCACCGCGATAGGAGGCGGAACGCTTCGCGACGTGCTGCTCGGCACCACACCGTTCTGGATGCAGAACGGATGGTATATGGGTGTGACGGGGCTTTCGCTGCTGTTTGTCATTGTGTTCAGAAGGCAATGGGTGAGGCTCAACAGCACTTTTTTCATCTTCGACACCATCGGCTTGGCGCTGTTTGTGGTTATCGGTATGCAGAAAACGCTGATGTTTGGCTATCCGGTGTGGACTGCGATAATCATGGGCACACTGACCGGCGCTTTCGGAGGAGTGCTGCGCGACATCCTGATAAACGAAGTGCCGCTGATATTCCGCAAGGATGTCTATGGCACGGCATGCATTGCCGGCGGTCTGGTGTATTGGGGCGCGATGCTGTGCGGATGCAAGCCGGAGATGCAGCAGGTGGCATGTGCCGTCACTGTTGTGGCGATACGCCTGCTTGCGGTCAGATACAATTGGCGAATCCCTGTAATTGAAAATAAATAAAAAAGATATGGGCAACGAAGCGAAAAAAACATTCGTGCAACTTTTGAAATACGGCGTGATCGGTGTGAGCAACACGCTGATTACGTTGGTGGTGTTCTACGTAATCAATACTCTGATGGGGCTTGACTACGCTGTGGCAAACACATTGGGCTATATCCTGGGATTGATAAACAGTTTCGTGTGGAACCGCACTTGGGTGTTCCGTACAGGCGGCAACGTTTGGCGCGAGGCGGGACTGTTCGCTCTTGGATTTATCATTTGCTTTGCTCTGCAGATGGGCGTGAGCCAATGGTTGTTGTCCACATCGTTGCATGATTTGACCATTTCGTGGCTGCCTATGAAGAATACGGGAGAAAACGTGATAATGTGTCTGAGCATGGTGGTGTATACGCTTGCCAACTACGTATACAACCGTTTTGTGACATTCAAAAAATAGCCGATGAAGAAGGTTAATCCGGAATATTCGTTGCTCGTGCTGCTTATGGCAGTGTCGGCGCTGGTGGTCTATTTGCCGCTTGGGGCTGTGGGGCTGTGCGGCGATGAGGAAGAGATACTCGGCATTGCGCGCGGCTTGTCCGACAGTGGCTTTGGGTCGCTGCTTACGCCTCATAACGCTGGCAATTTCGCAACGAGTTTCTATGCCTATCTGGTGTCGGTCAGCATCAACGTGTTCGGCTATCCGGCCACTCTTGCGGTGCGCATCCCTGCCGCCACGGTGATATGGCTGCTGTCGTGTGGAATTTTCTATTTTCGAGGCGAGCATGAGCGTAAAGACTACGCTTTCCTTGCCTCTTTGATTTTTATATCGTCTTATTCTGTCAGTGCGTTGGCCTACCATGCCAGCCCGCTGACGTTGACATCGCTGTTCCTGATAGCCGCTCTTGCGTCGCTTTATCATTGGATAAAACGGCGGTCGCGCACCAAGGCTTTGCTGCTGGTTGTGTCGGCTGCCTGCGCATCGTTGTTTTTCGGCATTCTCTCTCCGTTGGCAATGGCTGTTACGGGAATGATTTTCATTTCAATACAGGAAAAGAAACGTGTGTCCGACTATGTCAGACTGCTGGTGCTGCTTGTTGTGTCGGCGGCATTGGCTTATCTGCTTGTGGCGTTTCTTGCAAACAGCCGTGAGACCGCGCACCTGATACTCGGAATCGGCAGCCTTGCCGAGCCGATAGCCGGATATTCACGGTTGAATATGCTCGCACTGCAATTGGTGTTTTCCATCTTCCCCTGGTCTGTGCCGCTTATTGTGGCGTTGGGATGGATGGCTGTTAATCCGCGATGGCTGAGAGACCGGTTTCTTGCCATGAGTTTGCTGAAGCAGTTTGGCGTGATTGTGTTCATCCTCACGCTGCCGCTCATCACCGCGCTCAATGGCTTGTCGATAATCATGCTGCTGACGGCTATTTACTTCAACGTGCCGCTGGTGGCGCATTTCCTTTTGTCGCAGACACACAACCACTCTGTCACATGGCGCATTTCGGGCTTTATTTTCTCGTTGATAATCACGGCTCTTGCCGTGGCGTATGTGGCGGCTGTCAGCGGTGTGGACATCTGTATTCTCGGCTATGCGTTTCGTCCGGAGGGCGGTGTCTGGTCGACGGGTGTCGTGCTGCTGCTGTCGGCGATTGTGGTGAGCCTGTACACGCTGACGCGCAACCAGCGCACCATCCGCTTCAACAACCGCTACCTCTACAACATCGTAATCCTTTATCTGCTTGCGCAGATTCTTTATAAAGTATACATAAATCCATATCTTACAGCAATATGATAGAATTTTTGCAGAATTACCACCTCGCCGGCATCGTCATCGGCTTATGCACGTTTCTCGTGATTGGGTTGTTTCATCCTTTGGTAATCAAAGGGGAGTATTATTTCGGTGTGCGTATTTGGTGGGCGTTTCTTGCTGTCGGAATTGTGTGCGGATTCCTTGCGTGGTGGGTCGACGACTTGTTCTGGTCGGTGATTCTTGGAGTGACAGGGTTTTCGTCGTTCTGGGGCATCGGTGAGATTTTTGAGCAGCGCAAGCGAGTGGAGAAGGGTTGGTTTCCGCGTAACCCAAAGCGGAAATATTGATTTGGAAACAAAGACAACGTAAATAATAGACAATAATGGAACTAATCGATGGAAAAAAAATTGCCGACGCTGTTAAGCAGGAGATTGCGTCGGAAGTGGCTGAAATGGTTGCGGCTGGAAAGAAACGTCCGCATCTTGCTGCGATTCTTGTGGGTCACGACGGTGGAAGCGAGACCTATGTGGCTCACAAGGTGAAAGCCTGTGAGCAATGTGGATTTGAATCTACGCTCATTCGCTATGAGGCCGATGTGACCGAGGCGGAACTGCTTGAGGCTATCGCACGTCTTAACGCCGACGACAATGTGGACGGATTCATTGTGCAATTGCCGTTGCCGAAACACATCGACGAGCAGAAAATCATTGAAGCCATCGACTATCGCAAGGACGTGGACGGATTTCATCCGATAAATGTGGGACGGCTGTCGATTGGACTGCCGTGTTTCTTGTCTGCCACTCCGCAAGGCATCCTCGAACTGTTGCGTCGCTATAATGTGCCGACGAAGGGTGCAAACTGCGTGGTGCTTGGTCGCAGCAACATTGTGGGCAAGCCGGTGGCTTCGCTGATGATGCAGAAAGCGGTGCCGGGCGATGCTACTGTGACAGTGTGCCACAGCCGTACGCGCGACATAAAGTCGTTTACGCTCAACGCCGACATCATCATCGCTGCTCTCGGTCAGCCTGGGTTCTTGACTGCCGATATGGTGAAAGACGGCGTTACGGTTATCGATGTGGGCACTACGCGTGTGCCTTCGACAGAAACCAAAAGCGGTTTCCGCCTGAAAGGCGATGTCGACTTTGAGAATGTGGCTCCGAAATGCTCGTTTATCACTCCTGTGCCGGGTGGTGTGGGTCCGATGACAATTGTGTCGTTGATGAAGAACACGCTGCTTGCCGCTCGTCACGAAATCTATAAGTAAAAAAATGTTTCTGTTAGGCATCCTGTGTTCTGTGCTGTCGTTGCTGCAAGGCGGCGATGCAACGTTGGTGTTTGCTGGCGACGCCATGCAGCACGACCGTCAAATCGAGGCGGCGCGCCGTAGCGACGGCTCATTTGACTATTCGGCATATTTCCGCCATGTGGCAGACTATGTCAGCGCTGCCGACTATGCTGTGGTAAATCTTGAATGCACGCTTGGAGGAAAACCTTATAAGGGCTATCCGTGCTTCAGCGCGCCGGAGGAATATGCCGTTGCGCTCAAGGACGCTGGATTCGACCTGTTTCTGCATGCCAACAATCATTGCCTTGACCGTCGCGATGCCGGGTTGCGCCGCACGCTTGACCAACTCGACATGCTCGGGGTGCCTCACATCGGCACATACCGCAACGCTGCTGAAAGGGCAAAGAGCTATCCGTTTGTAGCCGATGTGAAGGGCATGAAGATTGCCTTCCTCAACTACACATATGGCACAAACGGCATTACGGTGCAGGGTGATGTGGTGGTCGACTATATCGACCGTGCCAAAATCCATACGGATATCCAGGCTGCGCGCAGAAAAGGTGCCGATTTGGTGGTGGCGTGCATACATTGGGGCGTGGAATATCAACTTGTGCAGAACAAAGAGCAGGAACTGCTTGCCGACTGGCTTGTCGACGAAGGGGTGGACCTGGTTATAGGAGGACACCCTCACGTGATACAGCCAATGCAGATGCGTCGTGCCAAAGACGGAAGGCAGGTGCTGGTGGTGTATTCAATGGGAAACTTCATTTCAGGTATGCGCAAGCCCGACACGCGTGGCGGTGCGATGGTGCGCGTGAAAGTGGGATGGCAAAACTGTAAGCCTGTGGTGAAAAGTGCGGGCTATAAACTCGTTTTTGTGCAGGACCCCGACAAGTCTGTCCCAAACTATTCGCTTGTGCCCGCCGACAGGGAATGGCTTGTGCGTGCCGACCAACGAAGCTTTTTTGATGCTTTCTGTTTGTCTGCGCGGAAAATATTCAACCGCTACAACAACGGCGTGCCGGAGGATTCGTGGAACTGGTCGCCTAACTTGTTGATACCGTTTCTTGTAGATTCGGACGCGGTTGAAAAATAAAATTTTTATTGAAAAAATCTCTCTGAAAGTTTGCAGGTTCCGCCAAAATTGCCTACCTTTGCATCCGTAATCAGAAATGGTGAGGATAGCTCAGCTGGTTAGAGCATCGGATTGTGGTTCCGAGGGTCGAGGGTTCGAATCCCTTTCTTCACCCTAAAAGGTCGCTAAAAAGCGGCCTTTTTTTGTTGGTATGCAGAACCAGGTTGAAATCATTGTCTCATGGCGCAAAGTTCGACAGATTCCACCTTCTTTACATTGTGCCATTATTGCGCGGAGGGGCAAACTATTTGAGGAAATCCTTTGTAGAAGGGATAATTGTTGCTACCTTTGATGCACAAATCATAAAAGATAACATAAAACTATGAAATTAAAAATGTTCGGGGCACTGCTTGTGGCAAGCCTGATGTCGCCGATTGTGATGAAAGCGGCGGCTGCCGATGTAATCAAGGAGCCGGAGTGGGGTCCTGTGGAAGAGGTGGAGTCTTACACCGTTGGACCGGGAATAAAGTATACCAAGTATATCTATCCCGACAAACCTGTCATTCTGTGGTTCACAGAAATAGACCTTACAAATCCCTACAACAAGATTGAGCAGGCGCAGAGCCGCGATGCTGTGCCTGATGTGCAGCGTTGGGACCTGCCTACGTTCTATAAGCAGAATTCGCGTCCGGGACACAACGTCAAGGTGGCTTGGAACCACGATTTCTTCAGTTATGACATGGGTGTCTGCATTGGCATCAACATCAGCAACGGCGAGTTTGCGTGGCGTCGTGATTTCGCACGCTCTCTGCTCGCAATTACAAAGGATAAGAAGGCGGAAATATTTGCCCATACCGGTTTTACGACGCGTGTGGTTGCCGACAACGGACTGTCGCTCGACATCTCGTGCTACAATTCGGATGCCACTAATGGTTTCACAGGCAACTGCATCCTGCTTAACCGCATGAACAGCATCACTCTAAAAGATGCCGGCAAATATATTAAGCTGAAACCTCAAGGCGAATGGATTGTCAACGGCGATCCTACTCCGTGCCGTGTAGAGGCGGTGTCGGACGAGCCTATCCAGTCGACGAAGACCGAGTATGTGCTTTATCTGCGAGGCGACGCCATCACTGCCTACAATCAGCATCCTTTGTCGGTTGGCGATGTGGTCAGAGTGGAGCAGACTGTAGCTGGGACGAAGTGGGGTACGGCGCCGAAGGACATTCTGAACGCATTTCACGGCTATCCGAGCCTTGTACACGACGGTGTGTTCCACGATGGCGAGTATAACAATTTTGAGAATGGCCGCGAATATGAGAAGTCGGCGCACGTGCTTGCCGGAATCTCAAAAGACAAGACCAAACTGTATATGTTGATTAATGAGATGTCGGTTCAGAGCTCTGCGATTGACTGTATTGAACTTTGCAGCTGGATGGTGAATCGCGGAGCTTGGGATATAGTGAACTTTGACAGCGGAGGCAGCGCAGCCATTGCTGTCGACGGCGAGATGCTCAATCTCCCTGGCCGCGGCTCTGTGCGTCCTGTTGAAGACGCGATGCTTGCCGTGTCGCTTGCCCCGGAGTCAAACAAAGTTGCTCGCATAGCGTTCAGCAAGTCGGCGATAAACACGTCGGTGATTGCCATTGCTCCATTGCGCATGATGGCGTTCAATGAATATGACGAGGTGCTCGACAAGGATTTGAAGGGGTGCAGCTTCTCTTGTGAGCCTGCCGCTCTTGGAACTGTCGACGCCGAAGGGTATTTTCATTCAGGGGCAGAGGGAATGTCGGGCAAAATCATTGCCGAGAAAGACGGTTTGCGCGCGGAGATTCCTGTAACAACAATTGCGGTTGACAATGTGGTGCCTAAATATGAGAGTGTGATTGTCGATAAAAACCACACGCCGCTGATAGAACTTATTGGCAAAACAGCTGCTGTTGATTTCGCGCTCAGTCCGATAGCTTTCAGCTGGGAGGTGGAGAATCCCGACGTGTGCCGTGTTGAGAACGGTATGATTTATGCCGGACAAAACGGCACTACGGTTGTGACCGGACGGTTTGGCGATGTTGCGGTGAGTGTCAACGTGACGGTGGAGAACAGCGACAAGCCTGTGTTGGTGACTGATTTCACCAACGACAGCGATTTTGAACGCGCATTGTCGGGAGTGTCGAATCTCTCTGTATCAACGGCTGCTCTTCCTGAAGGTTGGAATTCGGGCGCGGCGTGGTCGTTTGACATCACCAACGGTCGCCTTGCAACAATCGACTTGACTTTCAACAAGACGCTGTTCGGATTGCCGGAGTCGTTGTCGTTTGATCTCGACGACAAGGATGGCGTTGTCAAGAAAGTGCATTTCTTCTATGTCGATGCATTGGGCAAGCAGGAGATGCGCAATGTGGATTTGGCGGATTTGAACACGACCTTTGCCGACGAGCCGATAGAATACTATCGCTATCCGTTGAAACTAACCACAATGCGGTTCACTCTCGACACCAAAAAACGTGGCGAGACGCGCACTATTGCTCTTCGCAACATGGCTACGCACTATTCGGCGGAAAGCGGTGTGGAAACGGTGGTTGCCGACAAGCCTTCCGCTCTTGGTATTGCCTTGCGTGGCGAAACTGTTGAGGTGCGCTACGACTCGCAATGCAGCGAGAAGGCACGGTTGTCGATGTTCTCGGCTACTGGACAGATGATTGCTGCCCACGACGTGGCGTTGCAGGCGGGAACCAACACTCTTGACATCGATGCTAAGAGTGTAGGCACAGGAATTTATTTCGTAGTTCTGCAGTCGCCGTCGGTAAAGGCCGTTGGCAAGTGCGTGATACGATAAGGTGCGTTTGCATATATAGCAAAAGGCTGCGGCACAATCCGATGTGCCGCAGCCTTTTGTCGTTGTCTTCCTGTTGCTGTTACCGGTTTTTATACATATCGTCGTAGTAGTGCTGATATGCGCCGGAGGTGACGTTGTCCATCCACTCCTGATTGTCGAGATACCAGCGCACAGTGCGCTCGATGCCCTCCTCGAACTGCAGACTCGGTTCCCAACCGAGTTCACGCTGCAGCTTGCGGCTGTCGATTGCGTAGCGCATATCATGCCCCTTGCGGTCGGTCACGTGTGTAATCAGGTCGAGAGACGCGCCTTCGGGGTTGCCGAGCAGCCGGTCGACGGTCTTGATCAGCACCCGCACGATGTCGATGTTTTTCCACTCGTTGAAACCGCCGATGTTGTATGTGTCAGCCACTTTCCCTCGATGGAAAATAAGGTCGATGGCACGGGCGTGATCTTCGACATACAGCCAGTCGCGCACGTTTTCGCCTTTTCCGTATACAGGCAGCTGTCGGCGGTGGCGGATGTTGTTGATAAACAGCGGAATCAGCTTCTCGGGAAATTGGTATGGACCATAGTTGTTGGAGCAGTTGGTCACGATTGTAGGCATCCCGTAGGTGTCGTGAAATGCGCGCACAAAATGGTCGCTCGACGCCTTCGATGCCGAATAAGGCGAGTGCGGATTGTAGTTCGTTGTCTCAAGGAAAAAGTCCTTTCCGTAGGCATGGTGATGCTCTGACGACGCTTTGGTGGTAAACGGCGACTCGATGCCTTCGGAGTCGGTTATCTCCAGTGCGCCATAGACTTCATCGGTCGAGATGTGGTAGAAGCGTTTGCCTTCGTAGCCTTCGGGAAGGCTTTCCCAATACTCTTTGGCGGCCTGCAGCAGCGACAGAGTTCCCATCACGTTGGTTCTGGCAAACGTGAACGGGTCCTTGATTGACCGGTCAACGTGGCTTTCGGCGGCAAGATGGATAATGCCGTCTACGTTGTAGTCGGCTAAAATCTTCTGGATGGTCTCGAAGTCGCAGATGTCGGCATGGACAAAGACATAGTTTGGCTTGTCCTCCACGTCGTGCAGGTTGGCGAGGTTGCCGGCATACGTCAGTTTGTCGAGATTGATGATGCGGTAGTCGGGATATTTGTTTACCATCAGGCGTACCACGTGTGATCCGATAAATCCGGCTCCACCGGTCACGATTATGTTGCGTTTATAATTGCTCATTTGTCAGATTCCAGTTGTGTTATGCATTTTTTCAGAGATGCGTGCCAATGAGGAATGGCAAAGCCGAATGTGTTGCGGAATTTCGATTTGTCGAGCACGGAATAGTGCGGACGTTCCACCTTGCTCGGGTACTCGTAGGAGTGGATCGGGTGGATTTCGCAGCAGTTGCCCGACGCCTCTGCGATGGCAACAGTGAGGTCATACCATGAGCAGACACCCTCGTCGGTGAAGTGGTAGACTCCCGTTCTGTCGGTCAGCCGGTTTTCGATGATGTGGCTGATGGCATCGGCGAGGTCGCCGGCAAACGTCGGTGAGCCAACCTGGTCAAACACTACGTTTATCGAGTCGCGTTCAGCCGTCAGGCGGCGCATTGTTTTCACGAAATTGTTGCCCCAGCGGGAGTACAGCCAAGCCGTGCGGATGATTATCGAGCGGCATCCAGTGGCAATGACAGCCATCTCTCCGGCAAGCTTTGTCTTGCCGTAGACGCCGGTAGGGCAGGTGTCGTCGGTCTCGATATATGGTATTGACGACGATCCGTCAAACACATAGTCGGTCGACACGTGAATAAGCGTTGCTCCAGCCTCTTTGGCGGCGTAGGCAAGATTTCCAGCCGCCTGATTGTTGATGAGGTCGGCGCGTGCGACGTCGTCCTCAGCCTTGTCTACGTTGGTGTAGGCGGCACAGTTCACGATTACGTCGGCTTTCGTTTCCTTCACTTTGGCACAGACGGCGTCAATGTCGGTGATGTCAAGTTCTGCCACGTCGGTAAATGTGTAGTTGTCGCTTCTTTCAGCTGCGACGCGGCGCATTTCGTTGCCAAGCTGTCCGTTGGCGCCAGTCACGAGTATATTCATTATTCGTAGAGATTATCGTTGTAGTCAAAAAGCCATTCTGCATCTTTCAGCAGCGGGTGGCACTTGTCTTTTTCCGACAGGATGACCTTGTCGGCAGGTATGCGCCAGTCGATGGCGAGAGCGGTGTCGTCCCAGGCAATCGCTCCCTCGCTTTGCGGCGCATAGAAATTGTCGCATTTGTATTGGAAAACCACATCGTCGGTGAGCACGCTGAATCCGTGGGCGAATCCGCGTGGGATGAAGAACTGCCGGTGGTTTTCAGCCGAAAGCTCGACGGCAACGTGCTGTCCGAACGTAGGCGAGCCGCGGCGTATGTCGACAGCCACATCGAGCACGGCGCCTGTTACTACTCTTACCAGTTTCGACTGTGCGTAGGGCGGCTTCTGGAAATGCAGTCCGCGCAGCACGCCGTAGCATGAGCGGCTCTCGTTGTCCTGAACAAAGTGCACGGTGCGCACCTGTGCATTGAAGTCGCGTTCGGAGAATGATTCGAAAAAATAACCGCGGTCGTCGGCAAAAATCCGTGGCTCTATAATCACCACGCCGTCAATAGCAGTCTTTATTACTTCCATATAATTTTATTCTAAACCTAATTCTTTGATTACTTTCAGCAGATATTGCCCGTATTGGTTCTTGATCATCGGTTGTGCCAGCTGCCGCATCTTTTCTGCAGTAATCCAGCCTTTGCGCAGCGCGATGCCCTCCAGACATCCGATTTTCAGACCCTGGCGTTTTTCAATCACTTCTACGAAGATGGAGGCGTCGGCAAGCGAGTCGTGGGTGCCGGTGTCGAGCCATGCGAATCCGCGCTCAAGGGTCTGCACTTTCAGCAGCCCGCTTTCGAGAAACGCTTGGTTGACAGATGTTATTTCAAGTTCGCCGCGAGCCGAAGGCTTTATGTTTTTGGCTATGCGCACCACGTCGTTGGGGTAGAAGTAGAGTCCCACAATGGCATAGTTCGACTTCGGATGCTCCGGTTTTTCCTCGATTGAGAGGCAACTGCCGTCGGCGTTGAATTCTGCCACGCCATAGCGTTCCGGATCGTCGACCCAATAGCCGAACACCGTCGCGTTGCCATCGCGTTCCACGTTTTGCACAGCCTCTTGTAGCACCCCTGAGAATCCGCTTCCTTGAAAAATATTGTCGCCGAGCACGAGGCACACCGAGTCGTTTCCGATAAACTGTTCGCCGATGATGAAAGCCTGTGCCAGACCGTCGGGCGACGGTTGCTCCGCATATTCAAATCTGACACCGAAATCACTGCCGTCGCCGAGCAGACGCCGGAACGACGGTAGGTCGGTTGGGGTGGAGATGATAAGGATGTCGCGGATGCCGGCAAGCATCAGCACCGAAATGGGGTAATAAATCATCGGTTTGTCGTAGACCGGCAGCAATTGCTTGCTGACACCTTTTGTAATTGGGTAAAGGCGTGTGCCAGAACCACCTGCGAGAACTATTCCTTTCATTTCCTCTATTATTGATTGTTTTCAGCCGTAAAATTACATATAATTTTCCGGTTCGGCAAAAATATATGTGGTGGCGCGACGTTGTGTTTGAAAAGTCGGAAACGTTGCCATAAAAACGCTTTGGGCTGTTTGGAGGAGAAAAAAGCGCTTGGCGGCAGTCGTCAATGCCTGCATTTTTACTCAGGCGCGTGTCCAGACATAGCATCTATGGGCGGTAAAAAGGCAAGGTTGCGGGTTTCGTCCCGCAACCTTGCCTTTTGCCGTATTTGTGTTACACTATTTAATCACATACGATGTTTCCGGAGCGAGTGTGGCTGTAAGGATGCCGTCGGCTGCTGTGAACACAGTGCCATGGACAGCGTCGGTGTAGGTGCCGTCGGCCATCTTTGTGGCAATGCTGAGCGCCACTTCCTGCTGCGATAGGTTGACGATAGCCATGCCTTTGTGTCCGCGGCCTATAGCCACGACAGAGCCGTCGGTGGCAGTGCCGATATATTCCTTCTCTCCGTCCATTTCTTTACGGAATTTGTTGACAGCCACAACCTCTGGGTTGCGGAACTCATCGTTGCCCTTAGGCCCGATAAGGTTGTTGCCCCAAAAGTTTTCACGGGTGCTGCCGTCAGGGCGAGAGAAGAAGAGGGGCGTGCCGTTCTGTCGGGCGGTGATAATCACCCATCCAAGTCTTATCTGTGTGTCGGTAAGCGTTGCCGACTCGTTGGCGTTGCAATATGTGTCGTGCGACTCTACCCAAGTGGTGAGTTTCGTCGCGCTGACAGGGTGCTGCCAGTCGGCCACCTCCGCGCTTGTCGCCTTGCGTTTGCTGATAATCTGACGGATTTCATGACCGTAGTTGCTGGCGGTCAAGCCCATATATTTGCCGTATTCCTTTTCCTTTACGTTGCGGTCCTGAAGCACTTCGCCGTAGATAAACAGTTGGTCGTGGTTCTCCAGACGGAAGCCCTTCACCGACTTCATGCCCATAGCCACTGGCCAGAAATCATTTTTCTTCGACTTAGGGTCGAGAGGGTCTGACGGCAATCCGATATGTTTTGCCGTGTCGTAGCGGAAACCGCCTGCGCCGCAGCGGATAAGGTCGGCTACATACTGCATATAGTAGTATTGGAAATCAGGATTTTCTGTGTTTACGTCTGGTAGGCCTCCGACACCGCTGGTGGTGCATTGCAGACGGTCGTTGTAGTCTTTTATTTCAACAAGGCCGTTGGCATGGTAGAGGTTGTCGATGCCACCGACGGCATCGCGCAAACCCTGCGCCACAGCCGATGTGTCGAATGCCGTGTGGTTTGGCAGCACGTCGACAATCACGCGCACTCCGTATTTTTTTGCCTCGGCACACATTGCGATGAATTCATCGCGTGTGCCCATCTGATAGTTGCCGATGGTCCAATCCAACGGCTGATAGTGGTAGTACCATTTGCCGTTGCCCATAATCTGCTTGCCGCCGCCGTCGCCGATAAAGCAGTGGTTGGCCGGCGATGTCTGCACCATAGTGAACCCTGCGTCGGCAATACTTTTCATATTTTCGCGGATTGTGTTGAACGACCAGCACCAGGCGTGGAGAATTGTCTCTGTGTTGGTGGTGCGGCATGATGCCTCTCCTTTTAATTTTTTTGAGGCGTGGATGCTGACGCTTGCAGTGAGCAGCAGCGCAATAACAATAAGTGAATAAAAGTAGTATTTCATTGTATAAAGAATTTTATGGGTGTAAAGATACAATCTTTGTGGCACGAAAACAAAAAAGCACAAAAAAAACGAAACGGGATGTCATGGCAAGAGCCGTGACATCCCGTTTTGTTGCGGTTGGTCAAAACGGTTGACTAATCGTTTTCAGGGCGGAGTTTGCGGACAACATCTCCTGTGCGCCACATCTCGCTGTCGTGCAGTTCCTGCAGCTCTTTCTGCAAGCCTTCGCGGTAGCCGGGCTTGCTGTTGGAGTCGATTGAGCGTTGTGCCTCGTTGCCCGATTCCACTTCGTTGTACAGATTCTCGAACACAGGGCGGGTAGCGTCGCGGAATTTCTTCCACCAGTCAAGGGCGCCGCGTTGCGCTGTGGTGGAGCAGTTGGCATACATCCAGTCCATTCCGTTCTCGGAGATGAGCGGCATGAGCGACTGTGTCAGCTCTTCAATCGACTCGTTGAACGCCTCTGATGGGGTGTGCCCGTGGGCGCGGAGCGTGTCGTATTGGGCGGCGAAGATGCCTTGGATTGCGCCCATCAGCGTGCCGCGCTCGCCGGTGAGGTCGCTGTAGACCTCGCGCTTGAAGTCGGTCTCAAACATATATCCTGAGCCGATGCCGATGCCCAATGCAAGGCAACGCTCTTTTGCGCGTCCTGTGGCATCCTGAAACACTGCGAAGCTCGAGTTGATGCCTCGTCCCTGCACGAAGAGGCGGCGCAACGATGTGCCGGAGCCTTTGGGCGCAACCATGATTACGTCGACATCGGCGGGAGGCACAATGCCGGTGCGCTCTTTGTAGGTGATGGCGAAGCCATGCGAGAAATAGAGGGCCTTGCCTGCTGTGAGGTGTTTCTTCAGGCGTGGCCACACTTCAATCTGCGCGGCGTCCGACAGAAGGTATTCGATGATTGTAGCACGCTCGGCGGCCTCCTCGATGTCGAAGAGAGTCTCGCCCGGAATCCATCCGTCGGCAACAGCCTTGTCCCATGTCTTTGACTCCTTGCGTTGTCCAACGATTACGTTGAAGCCGTTGTCGCGGAGGTTCAGACCCTGGCCTGGACCCTGGATGCCATAGCCGATTACGGCGATTGTCTCGTTTTTCAATACTTCTTTTGCCTTTTCCAAAGGAAATTCCTCGCGGGTAACCACTGTTTCTTCTACTCCGCCAAAATTAATCTTTGCCATAATACTTATATATTAAAAATGATTATAAATTTGAGTTGTTATCTATTGTCAAACACGATTCTCGTGCGGCACAACGGTTCGCTGTCGTGGCTGATTTCCAATTTACAGTCGTCTGACCGGTCGTCGACGCTTATCTGCACCGTCTGTTCGGGAAGCCCTTCGTTCATATAAGCTATCTCAAACCGCATCACAACGTGCTCGTTGTGGAAATCTGCCGTCCATTGGTCGAGCAGCAGGCGGATGTAGCGCAGGCTGTTGACGTGCTGGTTGAAGTCGATGTCGGAATATTGGAAAGTGTATTCCGAAGTCCTTGCCGCGTCGACACTGCGTATGCGTGTGTGCTTGGCAATGGGGCACTCCTTCTCGCAGAGGTTGTTGCGTATATAGTCGAGCGATGAAATGTCGCAGCTTTGTCGTGTCGTCAGGTCGATCACCACCCAGACGGTGCGTGCGTGGCCGATTACGTTGCCGTCGGTGTCGGTCACCTCGATGTTGCGTTCGGAGAAGTGCCGGTTGTAGTCTTCCACCCATGTCGACAGGGTGTAAGTCTCGTTGACTTTCGGCCAGCGTTTCATCTCTATCGCTACTCTCGACAGCACCCATGCCTGATTGTCGAGAATAAGGCGGGCATAGCCCACGCCCCACGAATTGGCGTGTTCGGTGGCTACGTCGATGATGCGTTCGGTCATTAGCCACACCGGCATCTCTTTCTCACAGTTGCATTCGCCGGGTGTGAGAAGCCATGATTTTGAATAAATTTTACTGTCAGTTGTCATATATCGTTGTCTTATGTCTTTTTTGTTGCTCGTCGAGGTAGCGGTTAAGGGGCTCGTCGTTGATTTTTGTCACAGCCACACGGCCGCTTCTTGCAAATTGCAGTATGCCATATTTTTTGAGTTCGTTGAACAGCGCCTCGGTCTCGTTGTAGTGACCGGCCTTTTCGATTACGGTAAACTCCTTGTCGATTTCAAGAATGCGTGCGTTGTGGGCGCGGATTATTGTCTCAAGGTCGCGCTCGGCGACAAGTTTGTCGGTTGGCACTTTGTAGAGGGCAATCTCTTGGTAGACAAGGTCGGCGTCGGTGTAGACAAATGCCTTCAGCACATCGATGCGCTTTTCAATCTGCATCACGATTTTCTGCGCCATGTCGGTGTCGCAGTTGGCGGTGATGGTGAATTTATGTATGCCAGGAATCGACGACGGCGACACCGACAGACTTTCAATGTTCACGCTGCGGCGCGTGAAGATAATCGAAATCTGGTTGAGCAGACCGACGCGGTTTTCGGTGAAAACGGTGAATGTGTATAACTGTTCCATATCTTTCTGTCGTCGTTAAATGTAATGCTCCGTTGCGTTGAGCATAATGTTGTCTACGTTGCTGCCTGCCGGGGTCATCGGAAACACCATATTGTAGGGCTGGATGCACACGTTGAGCAGGTAGGCTTCGTCGGAGTCGAGCATGCGCTTGATTGCCTGTCCGAGGTCTTTGCGCTCCACAACGTCCTCGCCATTGATGCCGTAAGCCTTGCAGAGTGCCACGAAGTCGGGATTGACCATCGGTGTCTCGCTGTAGTGCTTGTGGAAGAACAGTTCCTGCCATTGCCGCACCATCCCGAGGAAGTTGTTGTTGAGCAGTATGATTTTTACAGGAACTTTATACTCAAAAATTGTGCCGAGTTCCTGTATTGTCATCTGCAGACCTCCGTCGCCCACAAAAAGGCACACCTGACGGCCGGGTTGCCCGATTTTCGCACCGATGGCAGCCGGAAGTCCGAATCCCATGGTGCCGAGTCCGCCCGACGTGACAATGCTGTCGGGACGAGAGAATTTGAAATATCGGGCGGAGAGCATTTGGTTCTGTCCCACATCGGTGACAAGAATGGCGTCGTTGTTGGTGGCCTCCGACACTCTTCGCGCCACTTCTCCCATGTTCATCATTCCTTCGGAAGGCTCGGTCTCGGGCTTGATTACTTTCTCATATTCCACGGCTTCCGGACGGTTGAACGTGGTGAGCCATTCCTTATGCTCGTTTTTGCGGAGCATCGGGATGAGTTTGCCGAGCACCGTTTTCGCATCGCCGAGCACAGGCACCGTGGCGCGGATGTTTTTGTTGAATTCCGACGGGTCGATGTCGATATGCACAATCTTTGCCTGTGGGGCATATTTCGACGTGTCGCCCGTGACACGGTCGTCAAACCGCATGCCTATGGCTATCAGTACATCGCACTTGTTGGTGTTGACATTCGGACCGATATTTCCGTGCATGCCTGCCATGCCTTTGTAGAGTGGATGGCTTGACGGTATCGAAGACAGTCCGAGCAATGTACAGACAACGGGGATGTCGGCTTTCTCAGCCATTTCTGCCAATTCTTTTTCCGCACCGGAAATCATAACGCCATGTCCGGCTATGATCATCGGACGCTCGGCGTTGTTTATGAGTTCGGCAGCCTGTGCCACAGCTTCATCGCTGATGTCTGGGTAGGGTATGTAACTGCGGATGAAGTTGCATTTCTCATAATGCCATTCCATTGTGCGCACCTGTGCGTCTTTGGTGATGTCGAGCACAACTGGACCCGGACGCCCGGTCGACGCGATGTGGAAGGCGCGTGCTATGGCTTCGGGAATGTCCTCGGCACGGCGCACCTGGCAGCTCCATTTTGTCACAGGCTGGGTGATGCCAATCACGTCGGTTTCCTGGAAGGCGTCGGTGCCCAGACCGCTGTTGCCTACCTGTCCGGTGATTACGACAAGCGGAGTGCTGTCGATGAGGGCGTCGGTGATGCCTGTGATTATGTTGGTTGCGCCGGGACCGGATGTGACCATCGCCACACCGGTGCGTCCCGTGACGCGTGCATAGCCTTGCGCTGCGTGGATGGCTGCCTGCTCGTGGCGCACAAGAATGTGGCGCAGCTCTTTCTTATAGCCGTAAAGCACGTCGTAGACGGGGATGATGGCGCCTCCGGGATAGCCGAACACTGTGTCGACACCCTCGCTCAAGAAGGATTTTATGATGGCTTCCGCTCCAGATATTTTGTTTCCGTTCATATTATGCTTTTTTGTCGTAGATTGCCCAATAGGTTGTCATGTCAGTCAATGATTCTAACGCCGCCTTTGTCGGCGCTCGACACCATGGCGGCGTATGCCCGCAGTGCTTTCGACACTTCGCGGTGGCGCTTCGTCGTGGTGAATGCCGCTTTGCCGCGCGACTCCTCTTCCTTGCGTCGCTCTGCCAGCTGGCTGTCGGAGAGCAGCACGTTGATGGTGCGGCGGGGAATGTCGATTTCTATGGCGTCGCCGTCGCGCACCAGCCCGATTGCACCTCCTGCCGCCGCTTCAGGCGAGATGTGGCCTATCGACAGCCCCGAAGTGCCGCCGGAGAAGCGTCCGTCGGTGATGAGGGCACACTCTTTGCCGAGGTGGCGCGACTTGATGTATGACGTGGGGTAGAGCATCTCCTGCATCCCAGGACCGCCCTTGGGCCCTTCGTAGGTTATCACCACCACATCGCCCGCAGCTACATCGCCGGCAAGGATGCCGTCGACCGCCTCTTCCTGTGACTGAAACACTTTGGCTTTGCCTTTGAAGTGGAAGATGCTCTCATCGACGCCTGCGGTTTTCACCACGCAGCCGTCGGAGGCTATGTTGCCGGTAAGCACGGCAAGTCCGCCGTCTTTCACGTAGGCGTGGGCGAAATCTCGGATACATCCGTTGGCGCGGTCGTCGTCGAGCGAGGAATAGGTGGAGCTTTGGCTGCCGAGGGCGGTGGTTCGCTTGCCGCACGGCGCGCTCTTCCACAACGCTTCGGCATCTGCTCCGAATGCCTTTCCTCCGATTGCGTATTTCTCGATTTCCTCGCCGAGTGTAAGTCCGTCAACGCGTCGGCACGATGTGTCGACAAGGCCGTTGTCGGCAAGAATGCCCATGATTGAAGGGATGCCGCCTGCCTGGTTTACGTCCTCGATGTGGTATTTAGAGTTGGGAGCCACTTTGCAAAGCACAGGTGTTTTCCTCGATAGAACGTCGATGTCGTTCATCGTGAAATCAACGCCGGCCTCGTTGGCAACGGCAAGCAGGTGGAGCACGGTGTTGGTGCTGCCGCCCATGGCTATGTCGAGCGTCATGGCGTTGAGCATCGCCTGGCGTGTGGCTATTGAGCGTGGAAGCACGCTGGCATCGTCGTTGAAGTAGTAGGCACGGCAGTTTTTCACTATCTGTGCCGCCGCCCGCCTGAACAGCTCCTTGCGGTTGGTGTGGGTGGCGAGAATCGTGCCGTTGCCGGGAAGCGCCAGTCCGATGGCCTCGTTGAGGCAGTTCATAGAGTTGGCGGTAAACATGCCGGAGCACGATCCGCATGTGGGACATCCGAATTGCTCAAGGTGGGTGACAGTCGCGTCGTCGACCGTGGTGTCGGCGGAGTCGATCATCACGTCAATCAGGTCGAGCGGACGGTTGCCGAGGTGTCCTGCCTCCATCGGACCTCCTGACACGAATATCGCAGGGATGTTCAACCGCATGGCTGCCATGAGCATTCCCGGAGTTATCTTGTCGCAGTTGCTGATACACACCATCGCGTCGGCCTTATGGGCGTTTACCATATATTCAACGCTGTCGGCTATCAAGTCACGCGACGGCAGGGAGTAGAGCATACCGTCATGCCCCATGGCGATGCCGTCGTCGATGGCTATGGTGTTGAACTCGGCTGCGAAACATCCGAGTTTCTCAATCTCTTGTTTTACAAACTGTCCGATTTCGTGCAGGTGCGTGTGCCCGGGCACAAACTGGGTGAACGAGTTGACAACGGCAATCACGGGCTTGCCTATCTGCTCCTCCTTCATGCCGTTGGCTCTCCACAAAGCCCTTGCTCCCGCCATGCGGCGTCCCTGTGTGCACTGCGCACTTCTCAATGGTTTGCTCATAATCTTATATATAAAAAAATCGACCTTTCTTCATGTTGAGGAAAGGTCGCTGTAAGTTGGTTATATAAAAACAACAACGCGTCGGCTACCGCTCCTCATTTGCTTTGCAAATAATGACGACTGAAGATAGGCAAATTAGTCCGACCGCTGATATGTTGTTCTTATATATCATAATTCTTTCTTTGTTTTCGATTGCAAATGTATTGAGAATATCTGAAATAACCAAATATTTTTTACCAAAAAGGCATATTTTGTGATATTTTGATAGAAAAATCACGGAAAATGCTATAAAATTACACAGATTTTGCTGAAGTGTGTAATAAATTTGCTCAAAAATTATGTTGTAGAGCAACAAAAGTGGATGAAAAGGGAATGAATATGGAAAAAAAGCAGTAATTTTGCAACTTGAAAATAGTAAACCAAAAAAAAGATAGATGGATTGGATAGTATCGTTGTTTACGGAAAGCTCGATTGCCCACGATGTGGTGGTCTATTCGCTGGTGATAGCGTTGGGCGTGCTGCTGGGCAAGATTAAGTTCTTCGGGATTTCCCTGGGTGTCACATTCGTTCTGTTTGTAGGCATCGTGATGTCGCATTTCGGCTTCTCAATAGCCAATGCGACACTGCTCAATTTCATCCGTGATTTCGGATTGATATTGTTTGTGTTCTCAATCGGTATGCAGGTGGGTCCTGGTTTCTTCTCCTCGTTCAAGAAAGGTGGAGTCCAGATGAATATGCTTGCGGTGATGGTGGTGCTGCTCAACGTGGCAGTGGCATTGGTGATTTACTACACTTGTGACGTGAAAATCGCGCAGATTGTGGGTATCCTTTCCGGTGCGGTGACCAACACTCCAGGTCTTGGTGCGGCGCAGCAGGCTCTCGGCACGCTCGACCCCGCAACGGCAGGCACGGCAGAAGACCTCTCGATGGGTTATGCCGCCGCTTATCCGTTGGGTGTTGTAGGCATCATCCTGTCAATGATTCTGCTGAAGGCGGTGTTCCGTGTGAAGATTGAGAAAGAGCAGAAAGAAATTGAGGACGAGAACGAAGACAGCACATTGAAGCCTTATGTCGTGACATTCCAAGTTGAGAACCATCGTATAGAGGGAAAAACCATTGGTGAGCTGCACATGGTTATCGACCATGACTTCGTTGTGTCGCGAATGAAGGTGAAAGAAACTGGCGAAGTGATTATTCCTACATCGAAAACAGTGGTGTCAAAGGGCGACCTTCTGCTCACTGTATGCTCAATACAAGACGAGTCGGCATTCCAGATGGTAATCGGTCCGGTAGTCGACATGGAATGGGAGGCAGAGTCGCAGAGCAATGTGGTTTCGCGACGCATACTCGTGACAAAAAGCCACTACAACGGACGCTCGCTCGGCTCGCTCCGTCTGCACAACGGCTACAACCTCAACGCAACGCGCGTAAACCGTGCCGGTCTCGACCTCCTTGCCAATCCCAACTTGAAACTGCAGGTGGGCGACCGCATCACCGTGGTGGGCGACCCGAGCCACATCGAGCGTCTTGCCACACGACTTGGCAACTCGATGAAACGCTTGCATGAACCTAATATGGTGACAATGTTTATCGGCATATTCATCGGTATCATTGTCGGCTCAATTCCTATCGCCATCCCGGGAATGTCGGCGTCGATGAAGCTCGGTCTTGCCGGAGGTCCGCTGGTGGTGGCTATTCTGTTGAGCCGTTTCGGATATAAATTCAAACTCGTCACATACACATCGACAAGCGCGAGCCTCATGCTGCGCGAAGTGGGCATCTGCCTCTTCCTCGCGTCAGTTGGCTTGGGCGCAGGTGAGAAATTTGCCGAGACGGTGTTTAACGCACAAGGCCTGATGTGGGTGTTCTGGGGATTCCTTATAACGGTGATTCCGCAGATTATTATGAGCTTCATTGCCCGCGCCAAGTTCAAGTTCAACTACCTGTCGATTCTTGGTATAATGTCGGGAAGCTATACCGATCCTCCTGCATTGGCATACTCCAACAAGGTGGCAAACAACGACGCGCCTGCCGTGGCATACTCTACGGTCTATCCGTTGTCGATGTTCATGCGTGTCATCACGGCGCAGCTTGTTGTGCTGATATTCGGCTAAAACATAATAATTTAGATAGTGAAAGCGTGCCCTGGGATGAGTCCTGAGGCACGCTTTCACGTTCAATGTCTGATTTCCCTACAATACGAATTTACGTAGATGCCAATCAACCAATCTTTTCGCAATTGGAATGAGATGGGTTCATGTGGTGGAGGAGTAATGTTTCTAACCAATTTGCCTCAATGCTTCCAAAATCTTATGTTTGGAAAGTTCATCAAATTCTCGGATTTGTTTTTCGCCCCAGTCGCCGATATTCTTTACGACATCCATCATTTCTAACAACTTTAAACTAAGTCCATTCCGAACTTCTTCAATAAGACCGAAATTGTCAAGTTTGGCTTTAGGCATATTGTTGCTGAATTTTGAGTTCATTCCTCTGCTGATAAGACACAGATTACCAAAACTGTCAAGCCCTCTATTTTTTAAGTTGTCATAGCCAGGCATAGGATTTTGTGGATAAAAATGTTCTACCGAAGTTCTATACGAAAACTCAAACTTTGGATATTTCGTAGGGTTCTTCCTCCAAGTTATAAAATCATAGAAGTTGAACACGAAATTGTTAACGTTGCAGCCACAATCAAGTTGTTGATTCAAATCGATGTCTTCAATGTTGTTATGGGGCAAGAATTCATTGCTTAAGTAAATAATATCTTCAAAATCAGACTGTTTTTTACATATATAGATATCCAGCATAAAACTGCAGGCCAAATTATATAATCGATTACGCAGAAAAGAAGATTCGATGGGTTCTTGTTTATGGATGCAGTAAAGTAACGCATTAAGCCAATGCTTGTAAATCTGTGTAGGTGCAGATACGTGAAACATAGCCTCCAACATTCTGACTTCTTTCCCGACATCGTTCTCATCATCAGAACTGCCTGTGGAAAATGTATTCACATAATTTGCTTTGTTGTTGTCATATTTACGAATAGACTTCAAACTCCAGCTCTCCGAGCCATTGATGTATTCGCGCTTAATCACATAACTATCATATTGAACTCTCAAGAAGAGTAACTCCATAATGAAGAATTTTACAAAGCGACTTCTTTCAGCCTCGTCTGTTAAGGACTTCAACACGGTTTGGAAGGTTGGAATCAAGACTTTATCGTCAAGTCTGATTTTGGAATCTATCTCTTTCTTGTAGAATTCACTGTCGTGATAGCAGACTTTGAGTACCTGAAGAAGAAAGTTCGGAAAATTTATAATAGATCCGAATCGGTCTTGTTTGCCTTCGTCTTGGCTTCCATCTCGAGGCAGTTCGTATCTTATATTGTTTTTAGCATCCTCAAAGAGATTGTTTAGTGTATGTGGAGCGCAATCTTCATTATCTTCTATCAAAGTGCTATTGTCTTCGATTTCAAACTCTTTACATAATGAGTCAAAATCCTTGAATTGCAGATTTGTCCATTTCTCGCCAAAGATAAGCGTCCTTTGACCAACCGATAAATTCATCTGGACATAAGAACTCATATCAGAACAAGCCTCCCATATAAGATGGAAAAGTTTGTGTTCATTAGGCGTGAGTTTGCTAATTAACACCGCTTTGAGAACCTCATGTTTTTCAAGTTGCTCTCCTCGAGTGTTCATTATCTCAAAATAATGGTTTAATTGGGTATCTTGCGGAACAGGTATACGAAGGATGATGACTTTCGTAAAGAGATAGTCTGCAAAATCTTGTATAGTCAATCCTTTTGTCTTAAGAATTTGTGTAAGATTCTTGTCTAACAGGTTGTATACATCAATTATATTTTGTGCAGCCTGATGTCCTGAATATTGATTCCTTTGAAGCATCACCAACGCATCATCTGCCTCTTTTCGGTGATCATAAGAAAGATTAGGCTTCACAAACCAGTCTGCGGCATTGCGGTGTTTCAATAAACTGACCAGAATGGTCAACGTCGTCAGGCGTTGTTGGCCGTCTATGGTTTCAAAATATGTTTCTCCGTTGACAGTCCTGACAAAAACGACAGCGGAGCCTATATAATAGTTTTGTTGATTATTGTTTTTGGCATAGTCGGAAATATCTTCCAGCAATTGCAATGCTTCTCTTTCGCCCCAGTCATAGTTGCGTTGATAAATGGGTATAACATATTTGCCATCAGAAAGGAACTCCTTTACTGTCAATTGTGCTATATTGTTGTTAGTCGTTGCCATAATACTTGTTGTATTCTTTAAACATATTCTTTACCTGTTCACAACCAGAGCATTGCTTTGATTGCACGCCCTCGATATTTACATTGATTATGTCATACGGTGTTTTAGCATCATAGACATCTCTGAACATGCTGTCCCAAGCCGTTGCGTAGTTGTCAACGGATGCCAGTTGTACTGCTGATAACTGAAGTCTAAGTTTGTATGCCCAAATGAAAAATTGAGGTATCACTTTGTCAAGTTCTTCTTCTCCGAATCGATCCACATAGTACAGAAGCAGCGTATAGAACATTTCTCTTATATATCCATCACCCGTTCTTCCTGAACCATTATACGATGTTATCATATTCAGAATTTCTTTGGCTCGGCTTCCATTGGGTAATGTTTCTCTGTAATTCCGAATGTGCTCATACAAATTCATATAATGGCGAATCATGTCGAAGAAACGTCCTCCATTGATTATCTGGTCGTCAAGATTAAATGGGTATTCTATATGATTCCTGTCAATTACCCGTATAGGGTCTTGATTATACATAGAAGAGAAAATATGGGCAATCACCTCCATTTGATAGAATGGATAACGCTTTCCGTCACACAATGAAATGCCCTTGAATATATCTGTATGATCTTTGGTAAACCATCTTCCCCATTTCCCACGTGACCATCTTTTGGCTCGGAAAAGGGTTAGAAATACATCTTTTAAGAAGGCGGTTGGCTTGCTTTGCCACTCGTCAATGTTTTTGCTGTCCTCTATACTTAGTGTGGAAATTTCCCTCAAATGGTATGCTTTCAGCAAATCATGTGCGGCAAGATCTTTTCCGCGCGCATTTTGTGAATCAAAGAATTGGAACGCTTCGGATATGCTGTTTAATCTAACCACTACAAATTCACACTTTGTCAATAGAAAATCGAAAAGCTGCTGGTCAAGGTCGGTCTTTCTGCTCTCTATTGTATGGATATTATCAATAACGTTATGAAGGGTATAGCGGTTGCTGAACGACACTCTGTCGGAATTTGAAAAGGCTTTTATTTTTTTGTCTATATCAGAATAACTTGCCTTGACTTTTTCGTCTTTCAAAGCTTCGTACATGACGCGTATGAGCAGTGCAAGAGTGATTATGCGCTGTTGCCCGTCAACAATCTCGTTGTTGTGTAAGACGAGAGTTCCAAGTCTGTATTGCTTCCGCTCTCTAAAAGCAATAATATCGGATATAAGTTGGTTGACATTCTTAGCTGTCCATTTGTATGGCCTTTGGTATGGAGGAATAATAAAATCATTGAAGGGCAATGAGCCGACATTGCAGATTTCAACTTGTGGCAACTGTTCTGAAACATCTTCTTGAAGTGTATAAGATCGATCTATAATATGTTTGGTCTTGCGCAGAGAAGAAAATAAATCCTCATGTTGATCGGCAAACTTCGCTATTGATGGGTCAAATATGTTGATTATATATGAGAATGCTTGGAACAGATCATCTATGGAGTCTATATCTCGTTTCAAAACACATGTGCTCTTATTTCGGCCTTGCCATGTCTTCCATTTCAAATCGGCGTTGTCTGAGGTGCTTGCCTCTAAGAAGTTTTTAAAGTCTTTAAAAACTTCGTTTGCATACTTCCCTTCAAAATGAAGCTGAACTTCTCCATTATAGTATTCATAATGTATGTCAGAGTCTTTCAAGCAGGTACTCACTTGGATATAGCGACTGCTTTGCCAAGACCCTTTTCTGAAATAGGACTTGACATTTTTCTTAGAGACATATTTGTCTCTTATATAATCCTTCACCTCTTGGTGAAGATGTTGGTCAATAGGTATTGCCATAATAGCTGTTTATTATAATTTTATACGATGGTTGCGCACACTGACTTTCGTTTCAAGAGCATTTTCTGTGGAGTTGCCATTATTCCTCTGAGAAACAGTCTTGTTCCTCATCAAAAAAATTGTCTTTTTTATACTTTTTTGCGGAGGTCTATACGCGAATATTCTTTGACCACATCGTTGATTTTTCCATTGCCGTTGCATTCGGGGCAGGCGTCCTGGTCGTATTTTATGGAGTGGAGAGCTTTTCGTATGAACGTTATTTCGTAGTCATGGTTGCGGATGCATGTCTCAAATCTGCTGCGCATCTCTGGCTTGACGTCCTCGATAACGAATGTGTCATTGCCTATTTTTATTTTGAATTGTCCGGGGAGCACGTTGTATGCGCCATGCATTCCTCCGGGATTGTAAGACATTGCTGTGGCGTCATATCGCCAGACGAGTCCAGTAGCCCCGCAGTGCTTGCACGGCTTGGAGCCGACTACGCGGGTGCTGGCTGCATATTTGAAGAATTCGGTCTCGCCGCAATGAGGGCATCGGTCGGCGTTTACGCTCATTTTTCCACCGCATGTGGGGCAAATTACAAGGTATCCCATAGTTAATCTCTGAATAGGTCCATAAGGGCGCTGGTTTCTTCCCAAACACATTCGTCGGGGCAAAACGTGAAGCGTCCGATGGCTTGTTTTACAATCTGTGTGAGTTCGGCTTTCTGTCCGGCTGTGAGCCCGTCGCTTTGATAGGCGGCGTAGCGTGCCACGTCTTCAACGATTTCGGCAGACTGTTGATATGCCTTGTCGTTGAAAGCTTTTTCCGCTGTGTGGAGAAGGCTTTTTGCGTCTTGGAAGCTGTTGATCATTCAATATCGTTTTTTGGGGTTGTAAAAGTTGGTTGACAACTCGCCGTGCTGGAATAATTCTCTTGTCTCTGCGTTGCGCAACGCTGACAGGAAAATTAAACTACAGGCATAGCAAAGATGCGAATAAATTCTGAGAAAAACTCTCCTTTTGGAGAGAAAGTTTCAATTGTTGGCAATATGCGAAAAACGGCGGGCTGCGCCAATGACACAGCCCGCCGTGGATTATAGTCCTGTCAAAGAGTATTTATCTGACTATCGTTTTCACAGATTTGCCGTTGATTGTGACGACGTACACACCAGCCGTGGCAGGGATGCTGACGCGGTTGGATTCGGCAACAGCGTTCAGCAACATGCGTCCGTCGGCTGAGGCAGCTGCCACTCGCTTGCCTTCGGCGCCAATCACGATTATCTCGCCTTTGGCTGTTGCCACACGTATGGCGTCTGCCGTCATTTCGCCCACGGCACTTTCATCGTACGTGATGCTTTCGCTCAAATCACTCTCCGTTTTGTCAAAGATGGCTCGTACGGTGTAGACTGTGCCGTCTACCACTTCCGGATCGGTGATTTCAGTGGCCGAAGTTTTGCCGAGCAACACACCGTTGCGATAAACCTCATATTCCTTCAGTTTCAGTTGCGGAACGGTGAGGTCGTTGAACGACAAGTCGTCGACAAACATTGCGAAACCGCTGTCGCTGACGCAGTTGATTGCGAAATAGCGCGCTCCTTGCGGCACGACGTAACGGAATTCTGCCCATTCGCCCGACAATTCAAGATAGTCGGCTGCATGGATTTTAGTGAAGTTGGCAGGGTCGGTGTCGGTGGTTGAGTAAAGCACGCGCATGCGCTCAGGCTGCTGGTTCTCAAGCGTAAACGAGCGTGCGAAGAACGAGATTGTCTGCTCGTCGCCGTTCAGGCGCGGAGAAATTAGCCAGTCGTTGTTCACATATTTCACACCAGCCATAGCCATCAGCATTTTATTGCCGGAATGAGGTTTGCCCTCGTCCCAGATGTCGATGCCGAGAGTGTTGGCATTGCAGACTTGGAACGCCTTTGGCGACGAGGCATTGTCATATTCGCCAAGATCTTTGTTGATGTAGCATGTCACGTCGTGGTCGAGGTCGGCCATTGTCCAGTCGCCAACGTTGTCGATTGCCCAATCCTTGTAGCTTTCGATGTCGTCGGTCACCGAACCCTTTGTCCATGGCGACTGCCACGACAGGCGGAGTCCGTCGGCTGTCTTGGTGCAGTCAAGCGACTGTGGAACGGGGATTACCGGGTCGACAACTTTGGTTGTGATTGTCTTCGTGTTGTTGGCGGCATTCGCATCGGCAGCCGCCGCGACAACGGCTGTTATGGAGATAGAGCCTTTTGCTTGATGTGCAACAGGCAGAGTCACCATAACCTGCGCATCGGCTTTCAGCTGCGCTATTGTAGTTTCTGCAAGTTGTGTCCCAGAGGCATCGTTGAGCACAACCTTGATGTCGGCAAGGTCGGTCAAGCCCGCATTTGTCACCTTCACGTCATATTCAGCAAGTTCACCGGATGCTATTTTTTTCGGTCCGGCGATATTGGTGAGTTCGGCATCTGTCTCAAACATATTGTCAACTGTGATGTTGTCGAGATGCACGTCCATTCCTCCTGCTGTAGTGCCTACAAAAGCTATGCGCACATATTTGCTGCTTTTGAACGCGCTGAGGTCAACTATGTGTCGACGCCAGCCGGTAGAGCCGTTGTCGCGCATCCATTTCGCGCCGTCCACGGCTTGCCATTCACCTCCGTTGGCCATCACTTTCACCTCGATGCTTTCGGGCGTTGTCACATTGCTGTCGTGGCTGTGGTACATCCAGAAACTTACGGCAGGATGGTCGAGTGCCGCAATGCTGATTTTCGGAGAAGAGAACGATGTGTGGATGCCGGGCTTTTCTCCAATGCTGTGGAATGTGGCCAATCCCTTGTCGCCATTCTGGTCGGCGGTCGACGGGTTTGTTCCGCTGTCCTGAAGAGTCCAGCTCTGATGCACGTCGGCGTCCGATTCCGTAAGCCACGGGTAGTAAGCCATATCCGATCCGGCGAAACCTTCGGTGAGAGGCGCAGCATACGGATTGCCGAACACGCAATAGGGTGTCACGGCATAGTCGCCTTTAGCATTGCCGCCATAGGTTGTGATGACGTAGTAGATAAGTTGCTGACTTGTGCTTGCGGGCAATTCGGCATCGGTAAACGTTGTTGATGTGTAGCCGGCAGCCACAACCTGACCGTCGCTGCGCAGCACGCGGTAGCTGACCGTCGACGGGTCAAACCATCCGCCACGGGAGCCAACCGTAGGTGCTGTCCACGAAATCACCGCTTTGCCGTCGACGTCGTGGAGCGTCACGTTGCCTGCCGCTCCCGGCACATCGACTCCCACAAATGCCTCTGCCTTAGCCTCCGCACCTTCTCCGGCAGCGTTCGACGCCACCACTCTGTAGGTGTGGATGCCGCTTTCTGGCACGCCTTCGTCAAGCCACGACAGTGCTTCGCCTGGCTGAGCCTCGGCAAATGTGCGGACGAGCGTTCCGTCGCGATAAACGTTGATTTTAACCGCTGCGTCGAGAGCCGTGCCTTGTGCGTCGGCAGTGGGGGCGTTGAATGCCACGGTGGCTTTAAGCGCGCCGAGCGGGGCGGGGGCGACTGTCAGGTTGCCTACGGTTCCCGGGACATTGTTGCTTACCTCGGCCACACCCACGTTGTCGATGGTCAACGACCCGCCTTTTTTGCCGTCGCTGTAGCAGTAGAAGCCCAGGTAGTAATATCCGTCTTCCTCAACCGAGAATATCACGGACTGTTTCTCAAATTCTGTCTGTTGGAAATTTGGATAGTCCTTAATTGTTTTCATCGACGCAGGTTGTGGGCTGTTGCCGATTGCTGCTTTGAAATTTTCAACATATTTTTTATATGCCGATGACTTGGCGTCGAACGTCAGCTTGTAGCTTACACCTTTTCTAAGGGCGATTTGCGGACTTATAGCCCAATCGTCGCCAGGAATATAGTCGTTGTTGTAATTGTAGAACAACGATTGTGATTTGTACTCCCATTTCGAACCGTCGTTGTTGTCGATTATTGTCCACACGTCGAAATCATCCTGTGTGTTGAATCCTTCGACAAAAGGCACGACGTAGCCGTCGCCGACTGCAATCTTGTTGGACGCTGCTGGAGTGCTGGCTCCCTTGCCTGTGTAGGCGGTCACCTCATAGTATGCCGACTTCATTGTGCCGGGCACATTGTTGTCGGTAAACTGAGTTTCTGCGCATGCTTCCGCCACCACGTCGGCACCGGGATAGCGCACAATCTTGTAGCGCAGTTCCGAGGCTTTGAACTTGCCTCCGTTCAATCCTGTTGTCGGAGCCGCCCATGTCAAATGCGGTTTGCCGTCTTCGTTCACGAGCACCACGTCGGTAGCCGCCGCCGGGATGTCTTCGCCAACCCAAGTTGTAGCCGATGCTTTGTTGCCCTGTGCGGTGGCGTTGGCAGAGATGATTTCGATGTTCTGCAATCCTTCGGCAAGCGTAAGCACCGGAGTCGTTGCGACAGTGCCTGGCTGGATGTTTTCCACCACTGCCGCCTGCGTGCCGTTGATGTTTACAATTGCCATTATAGGATCGGTCAGCGAAGCGCCGTTGACGGTTTTTGTCGGAGCGGTGAAACTGATTGTTGCCGTGTTGGCAAAATCAGCGGTGAAGTTCACGTTGATGTCCGAAACTGCGTCGGGCGCGGCATCGGGCACCTTGTCGGCCATGGCAAACAGTCCGGCTATGCCTTCGTTGTTGGGATAGTCCATCACCTTGGTGGCCTTGCCTGTAGCCGTGTCCACTTTAAACAAGCCGCCACGCATGTCTTTCGAGCTTGTGCCTTGATAAGTGGCCGACCAATAGAGTGCGCCGTCGTTGCCGAAAGCAAGTGAGTTGACGCCATAGCTGTCAACGCTTATTGGATATAGCCCCGTCTTGCCCACTTGGACATAGGAGCCTGTTTTCTTGTCAATCTTCACGAGCCAGCCGGTGGCGCCCCAGATGCCGTAAAGTTCGCCTTGGGAGTTGAACGCCAACGCATGCACGTCGCGATCCATATTGGCTATGTCGGTAGCCTCGCCGAGCGATGTGCTGTAGGAGCAGAAACGGTCCCAGTATTCTGTTTCAGTATTGTAGAAAGAGCCGTAAATCTTGCCCGTGGTAGGATCGCAGGCAAGCGACGAGGCGAGGTTGACCATGTCGGTCTCCTCGTTGCGCGTGCATGTCCACGAAGTGGCTGAATATTCCTGCACGTAGATTTTGTATGTGCTCAAGTTCATCGCCGTGGCATAGACAATGTTGTTGACTTTCACAGCCGACTTGACATTGAGCATATCTTTGTTGGAATGCACCATAGAGATTGCTCCGCCTTCACGGGCTTGAATCGACACAACGCCGGGGGTTGACTCCGACGTCTGCCATTTGTCACTGTAGACCATCAGTCCGCCGAACATTGTGTTTGCTCCCGGCACAACCACCGACGTCACCGCCGGCTTTTCCGGTTGCGTCACCGCGAAAGCCACCGAGGGGCGAAGACTTGCAAGGCGCGACGACGCCTGTCCGCGCGTCTCAATGCGCTGCCCTACCTTCTGTTTTGTTGTCGTAACTCGTTGCTGCTGAGCCAATGTCGTAGCGACACCGACAGCAAGAGCCGCCATTGCGAGACAAGAGGTAATAATCTTTTTCATTGCTTTTGGTTTATGTTACTGTATTGATTTTCTGCTTATTTCACAAAAATAATATAAAAATATCACATTTTATAGGAAAAAAGGGATAAATTCTTACAATACCTGTTTCTATAGGCAGATGTCGCACGTTGTCCTGCTTTTGAATGAAAACGGGAAGCCGCTGTCAGCGATTTGCTGTCAGCGGCTTCCCGTTTGTTGTTATGTCTGTTACACCGACAAAGAGATGTGGTGCTCGTTGGCAATGCGGCGGAGGTTGAGGATTGCGTAGCGCATACGTCCGAGGGCGGTGTTGATGCTCACTCCTGTCGCATCGGCGATTTCCTTGAAGCTCATGTTGAGATAGTAGCGCATCTCAAGCACTTCGCGCTGCAGTTCCGGCAACGATTGCACAAGCACTTTCACGTCGGCGAGAATCTGATGGCGGACGATTGAGTCCTCAATTGTTTCTTCGCTTAGCTCTTTGCGGTTGAGGATGTCTATGTCCTCGTTGTCGCACGACACCTGCGCCATCTGTTTTTCCTGGCGGAAGAAGTCGATGGTGAGGTTGTGGGCAATGCGCATAATCCACGCCAAGAACTTGCCGTTCTCGGTGTAGCGGCCTTGCTTTATTGTGACAATGGCTTTGACAAACGTTTCTTGAAACAAGTCGTCTGCCAATTCTTTATCTTTGACAATATTCAGTATGTATGAAAAGATGCGGTTCTGATGACGTTGCAACAACTCATCGAACGCGGAGTTTTCTCCTTTTGCAAACAGAGAGACCAACGTCTCGTCCGAAAGCAGATTAAGATCTTCCATTAATCAGTATTTTGTTAATAACGAGTAATGTAGATTCGATAGGCAATTTCTTTTAATGGTTTGCAAATATTGTTTTTTTTCAGTTGTAGCGACAAAGGTAAACTCTTTTATGTGAAAAAAGAAATTTTTTTCATATTTTTTTATTTGGCAGCACAAGAAATTGCGTTTTTCCTCGTTGTGCGTTATTCTTGTTCCACAAGGAAACGCTCGGCGTCGAGGGCGGCTTTGCATCCCATTCCGGCGGATGTGATGGCCTGTCGGTAGCGGGGGTCGGCTACGTCGCCGGCGGCAAACACTCCCGGGATGTTTGTGGCGGTGGTCACTCCGTCGGTCTTGATGTAGCCTTGCTCGTCAAGGGCAATCTGGTTGGCGAAGATGTCAGTGTTCGGGCGGTGTCCGATGCCGAGGAAGAATCCGTCGATGGCAATGTCGAAGGTTTCTTCACGGTCAGTGCCTTTAAAGCGCACAAGATGCGCGCCTTCCACTTTGGCGTCGCCGAAAAGTCCGACGGTGTTTGTGTTGAAAAGAATTTCGATTTTCTGATTTTCCATAACGCGCAGCTGCATCACTTTCGATGCCCGCAGGTAGTCCTTGCGCACGATCATATACACTTTGTCTGCAAGGTTGCTCAGATATGAGGCTTCCTCGCATGCCGTGTCGCCTCCGCCCACTACGGCGACAGTCTTTTTGCGGTAGAAGAAACCGTCGCAGGTGGCGCATGCCGACACGCCGCGTCCGGCATAACGCTGCTCGTCGTCGATGCCGAGATATTTTGCCGACGCGCCAGTGGCAATGATTACGGTGTCGGCTTTTATCGCCGTGCCGTCGTCGGTTGTGGCTGTAAACGGGCGTTTTGAAAAGTCGACGGCTGTGATTTCTCCGTCGCGCACGTCGGTGCCGAAGCGTTCGGCCTGTTGGCGCAGTTCGTCCATCATTTCAAAACCGCCGATTCCTTCCGGATAGCCCGGAAAATTCTCAATCTCGCTTGTCGTGGTCAGCTGTCCGCCAGGCTGCATGCCTTCGAAGAGGATAGGAGAGAGGTTTGCGCGCGAGGCGTAGATTGCTGCGGTGTATCCAGCGGGTCCTGAGCCTATTATCAGGCATTTTGTCGATATATTTTCCATTGTTATGATGCTTTAAGTTTATCGGAGGTCGACCACTTGGGTGCCTGCCGGGACATATTTTTTGTTGTAGACGAAAGTGGACGCCGGGAAGTTGCCCCCTGTCCGGTAGCCGCTTAGGGTGATGGATATTTTCGATTTGTCGCGCATTGTGGCTATAATCTTCGATGGGAGATTGGTCTTTTTGGCTATGGTCACCACCACTTGGCTGAACTGCGATGTGCGTGCGTTCTTGGGTCTCAGTTGCACGATGTTGCTGCTGGCGTTGCCTTTCATCAGCGTTGCCGTGTAGGCAGTCTGGAAATTGCTGATCACGGAGAACGGATTCACCACCTGCAGCTCGCTTGCCGTGGGCTCCATTATGCTCACTTCGTTGCTCATGGTGGAGTAGCTCCATTGAGTCTTTCCGTTGTACCAGCAAATCATGTTTGAGGCCGTGATGCAGAATTTGTTGCCCTGCATTATTATTTCGCCCGACGAGTTGCCCACGGCTCCTGTCATCGAATATTTCACGGCGATGCCCTTGGCGGCTTTGTATGCCGCGATGGCTTTGTTGAAAACGGCGTCGCCCGTTCCCGCGCTGGCGGAGAGCGAGGCAATTGCCAATATCGCAAGTAAAATAAATTTTTTCATTGTCGTTTGTTTGTTAATTAATTGTCCAGCAGACTCTGCAGGTTTATTGGGTCCATCAGCACTTGGCGCGGCTTGCCTCCCTGGCTTGCGCTGACAATGCCGGCAGCCTCCAGCTGGTCCATAAGCCGTCCGGCGCGGTTGTAGCCGATGGAATACCGCCGCTGTATGCCTGATGTCGATGGGTTGAGCTCGCCGTTTACGAGTTGTTTTGCCACCTCCTCAAACAGTGAGTCGCGGTCGCTTATCGAGCCGAGTCCTCCGCCTTGACCGCCGGAATTGTTTCCGCCTTCCATGTCGGGTGTGTACTCTGGCAGCATGTATGCGCTGTCAAAACCAACCTGCTCGTCAATATAGTTTGCTATCGCCTCGACTTCCGGAGTGTCGACAAATGCGCACTGCACACGTGTAATCTCGTTGTTGTAGCTGATGAGCATATCGCCACGGCCGATAAGCTGCTGTGCGCCTGAGCGGTCGAGGATTGTGCGCGAGTCAACCATCTGTGTCACGCGGAACGCGATTCGTCCTGGACAGTTGGCTTTGATTACGCCTGTGATGATGTCGGTCGACGGTCGCTGAGTGGCGAGAATCATGTGGATTCCCACGGCTCGCGCTTTTTGCGTGATGCGTGAGATTGGAATCTCGACCTCCTTGCGGCCGATGTTCATAATCAAATCGGCAAGCTCATCGATGATAACCACGATGTAGGGCATGAATTTGTGCCCTTTCTCCGGGTTGAGCCGGCGTTGGATGAATTTGGTGTTGTATTCCTTGATGTTGCGCACGTTGGCGTCGCGCAGCAGCAGCAGACGGTTTTCCATCTCTGCCACGAGCGACTTCAGTGTTGCCACTGCCTTGTTCATGTCGGTCACGATGCATTCGTCCTCGCCCTCCATTTTTGCAATGTAGTGGTATTCAAGTTTTGAGTACATGCTGAATTCCACCATCTTTGGGTCTATCATCACGAATTTGAGTTCCGAAGGGTGCTTTTTGTAGAGCAGCGAGGTCACGATTGCGTTCAATCCCACCGATTTACCCATACCCGTGGCGCCTGCCACGAGGATATGCGGCATTTTTGCCAGGTCGGCGATAAACACGTCGTTTGAGATTGTGCATCCCATGGCTATAGGCAGCTCGTATTTGCAGTCTTGAAACTTCTTTGACTCGATCACGTCGCGCATCGACACGGTGCGTTTGTCTTTGTTCGGCACCTCGATGCCGATTGTGCCTTTGCCTGGGATAGGCGCGATGATGCGTATGCCGAGGGCCGACAAGCTCAGTGCGATGTCGTCCTCGAGATTCTTGATTTTTGAGATGCGCACGCCCTCTGCTGGGATAATCTCATAGAGGGTTACGGTGGGACCTACACACACTTCGATGCTGCGTATCTCAATACCGTAATCGCTTAGCGTTTTTGTGATTGTGGCTTTGTTCTCTTCCTGCTCGTCTACGTCGACACTTTTTCCGGTGTCGGGGATGTCGCGCAGCAATGATGTGGGAGGAAATTTGTATTTCGACAATTCTGCGGTAGGGTCAAAAGGCTTTTCTGCAATGTTGTCGGCTTTTTCTATCTCTTTCATCTCTACTGCCTCGGTAGGGGCTTCGGCTGGTCGGGGCTGGTCGGTGATTACTGGAGCGGCGGATGGTGTCTCCGGCTCGGCAACAGCCTCAAACACTTCGGCTTCTACAGGCTCGCTTTCAGCCACTTCTACGTCGTCGTGCTTGAATGCGATGCCGCGATGCTCTTTTTTGGGTGCCGCTTTTTCCTCTGGTTTCTTTTCGTTGTCCGACTCGTCGAACGTGTTGCGTCGTTCAATCTCCTGCTCGTGTTTCTTCTGCAGTTGCTTCAGTCGGTAGTTGGCGATAAACTCCTTGACGTACCGGTAGACGTGGGTCAGCGAATTGATGGTCAGCGCAATCAGAATGACCAACAGCAGGATGTTGAGCGCGATGCATCCGAACGGACCGGCTATGCTCTCGCAGAATTGGTTGAGATAGTGACCGTGTGCGCCTCCGACGGCAAAGAATGTAAGGCTGCCCATCTCGACATCGATAAAACCGAACAGACTGGAGACGGTGACCATAGCCACCATCGAGATCAGTATGGTCGACGATGCGCGGTATTTGTATTTTCCGAACACTTTCAACGACAGGGCGGCAAGCATGTATATCAGGAAGAACGTGCCGATGCCGAAACCCTGGTTGAAGAAGAATTCCGACAGGAACGCGCCTAACGGACCGCCATAGTTCTTGATGTTGTTGCTCTCGGCATTGGCAAGAATCGGATGTGCCGTCACGAGGCTTTGGTCTGCCGCGCCATATGCGAAATAAGAGATTCCGCTGATGAGCAGAAAGATGGCAGACAGCATGAGTATTGTTCCAAACACAATGCGGAAACGCTTGTCGGTGAAGAAGGCTACAATAGGATTCTCTCCGCTGCTTTTCTGCTTTTGTTTCCGGTTGCGTTTCTTTTCTTTGTCTTTGTTCCCCGGTATGTTTAAAGGCGTGCCTTCCACTTCAACCATCTCTTGCTCTTGATTGCCGTAGACAGGGCCTCTGTAATCTTCTGTATTTAAGCTCACTGTATGATTGTTTAATTGTTTGAAAAAGTATCTACAAAAATACTAAAAATGCTACTTACTCCAAAATGCTTTGGTCAATAAAATCATCACTGCGGAGAACTCCAGACGGCCTACAAGCATAAGGAATGAAAGCACCCACTTCCCGTATGGGTTGATGTCGGCGAAATTCTGTCCAGTGAATCCATAGCCGAGTCCGTTGTTGCTCAGGCACGACATGGATGTGAAGATGGCGTCAAACAGATTGATGCCCGACAATGACAGAGCCAGAGAGCCGACAAACAGCGACAGCGCGAAGAGCAGCAGAAAGGCGCACACTTTGGCGGTCATGTCGTTTGACAGCACTTTGCCGTTGACGCGCACTGGATTGATTGCGTTGGGAAAAAGTATGCGGTACATCTCGTTCTTTAGATTCTTCACAATCAGCACCAAACGGTCGATTTTGATACCGCCGGTGGTCGATCCTGCGCAGGCTCCAATCATCATCAGGGCTATGACAATCATTATCGAACCGTGGTGCCACAGGTTTATGTCGGTGGCGTTGAAGCCTGAGGATGTGATGTCGGAGATGGTTTGAAACGGGATGTCGACGACAAGCTGGCTCAGCGGTTCGTCGCTTTGGACGTATTCGATGGCTGTAATCGCCGCTGCCGCGCCTATGGCAATGAAGAAATACCAGCGTGCCACGTCGTTTTTTATCAGGCTTTTGAAGTCGCCTTTCGAAACGCGGTAGATGAGGCTGAAGCTGATGCCGGCGATAAACATGAAAATCGTCATCACGATTTTTATGTAATTGGAGTTGAAGTCGGCGATGCTGCTGTCGCGGGTGGAGAATCCACCGGTGGCGATTGTCGACATTCCATGACATATTGCCTCAAACAGGTTCATCGGCCCTGCCCATAGCAGTATGATCAAGATGATGTTGAGCGCGATGTAGATTGTCCACAGGGTTTTCGCGGTGTTGCTGATGCGTGGACGGATTTTCTCGTGTGTCAGACCGGTCACCTCGGCGTTGAAAAGCTGCAGTCCGCTCTGTTTGTTGAGCATAGGGATGACGGCAAGCGTGAACAGGATGATTCCCATACCGCCGATGAAATGGGTGACGGCACGCCATAGAAGAATGCCGTGCGACTGATTTTCAACCGATTCCATTGTCGATGCTCCGGTGGTGGTGAGTCCCGACATTGTTTCGAAGAAGGCATCTGGAACAGGCAGCCCGCACGGGTCGAAGATGAACGGCAGCATGCCGAAGAATGAAAACACCACCCATGTGAGGCTGGTGAGCAGAAAGCCTTCCCGTCTGCCCATGTCGTGGTTTCTTACGGGGAGCAGGAAGCCCAACGCTCCGGCTCCGACGGTGATGGCGATGGAGTAGATGAAACTCCACATTGCCGCGGTTTCGTGGTAGGCGAAACTGACGATGGCTGACGGAAACATGAATGCGGCTTCTATGAGCAGCAGCATTCCGAGCAGTTTTACCACCACGGCAAAGTTTAGATTATTGTTTTTTGCGAATATCATCATCTGTTGTCAATGAAACATCTTTTCGATTTTGTGGATGGCGCCCGACAGGCAGAACACCAACACGTGGTCGCCAGGCTGAATCTGAGTTTGGCCGTTTACGAGCATTCCGCGTCCGTTGCGTGTCAGTCCGCCGATGGTCATGTCGTGCGACAGTTTCAGGTCCTTTACTGGCGCTTTGGTTATTTTCGACTTCTCGCTTGCCGTGATTTCAGCCACTTCGGCGTCGGCAAGTGCCAGGCATTTGGCGTTTGACGAGTCGAAATCGAGCAGAATTTGGAAAATTTTGCTCGAGGCAAGCAGTTTCTTGTTGATTACGGTGCCGATGTTCAAGTTCTCTGCTTCGGCGATAAACTGGATGTTTTCAACCTCGGCTATCGATTTCCAGACACCGAACTCTTTTGCCGTCAGGCAGGCAAGGATGTTTGTCTCCGAGCTGTCGGTGAGTGCGATGAAGGCGTCGTAGTCGGCTATTCCTTCTTCGCGCAGCAGGTCGATGTCGCGCGCGTCGCCGTTTGCCACCGAGCAGTAGGCGGGAATCCGCTCAACGAGTTTGTAGCATTTCTCGCGGTCGTTTTCAATGAATTTTATCTTATAGGAGTCGTCGAGCATGTTGGCAAGTTGCACACCAATGCGGCTTCCTCCCATGATTAGAATCTTCTTTATTGATTTCTCCCGCTTGCCGCATATCTGCATAATGTATTTCATGCTGTCGGGCTGATAGATGAAGTAGGCTATGTCGTTGAGTTCCAGATGGTCGTCGCCTCGCGGAATGATGGTTTCGTGCTGGCGTCTGATTGCGCAGATGTGAAACGGATGTCCCTCCATTGCCAGGTCTTTGAGCTTCATTCCTACGATTTGGCAGTTCTCGCGCAGTTTTATGCCGGTCAGTATCAGCTCGCCATTGTAAAGCTCAAACCAGTTGCGCGCCCAGGAGTGCTGCAGCGCGGTTCTGATTTCGAGAGAGGCGAAATTTTCCGGATAAATCAGGTCGTCAACGCCCATCTCGGCAAAATATTGCTGATACTCGGGTTTCAGAAACTCATAGTTGTCGATGCGTGCCACCGTTTTCCGTGCTCCGAGTTTCTTGGCAAACGAGCACGACACGATGTTGCGCGTCTCGAATGGCGTTACGGCGATAAACAGGTCGCATTTGTCTACTTTGGCATTTTTCAGCACTTTGAAAGCGGTAGGGCTTCCGGTCATTGTCATAAGATTGTAGTTGGCATCGATGGCGTGCAGTTTGTTCTCATCGTTGTCAATCAGAATTATGTCGAGGCCTTCTTTTGAAAGCAGTTTCGCCAGGTGTGTGCCAACTTCGCCTGCGCCTGCAATGACTATTTTCATTTTTTGCTGTCTCCTGCTAAGCTTATGATTAATTCTTTAATGCTCTCACTGTCCATTCCGCATTGTTTGTAGAGCTGCGCCACGGTGCCTTGCTTCACAAACCTGTCGGGGATGCCGACACGATGCACGATGGACTGCAGTCCGTTTTTGTTGACGCATTCCATCACTGCAGTGCCGAGACCTCCGGTGATGCAGCCGTCTTCAACGGTGATGATGTGCTTGAACCTTGACGCCACATCCTTTACCAACTCTTCGTCGAGAGGCTTCAGAAACACCATGTCGTAGTGGGCTGCGCTTATGCCGTCTTTCTCGGCGGCGGCGATGGCTTTTGCCGCATCGTTGCCGATAGGACCGAGCGACAACACTGCGATATCGTTGCCGTTTTTAAGCATTCTTCCCTTGCCGATGCTGAATTCCTGCATCTCGTTTTGCCAGTCGGTATGCTCGCATTTGCCGCGCGGATAGCGGATGGCAAATGGGCCGTGGTCGCCGTTTTGGGCGGTGAACATCAGGTTGCGCAACGCATGCTCGTCGAGAGGCGAGGCGATTGTCATATTGGGAATCTCGCGCAGGTATGCGAGGTCGAATTGTCCGTGATGGGTCACGCCGTCCTCGCCGACGATGCCGGCGCGGTCGATGCAGAAAGTGACAGGGAGGTTTTGGATTGCCACGTCGTGGATAATCTCGTCAAAGCCCCGCTGCAGGAAGGTTGAGTAGATGCAGCAGAACGGGCGGGCGCCGTCTTTGGCCAGTCCGCCGGAGAATGTAACGGCATGCCCCTCGGAGATGCCCACGTCGAACGTGCGTTTGGGGAACCGTTCCTGCATGAACGTCATCGAGCATCCGGTCGGCATGGCGGCTGTTATGCCCACAATGGCTTGGTTTTTCTCAGCCAGTTCCACCAGCGTCTTTCCAAACACGTCCTGGTATTTCAGACGTCCGTCGTCGGCCGACTTTATCAAGTCGCCGGTCTCTTTGTTGAATTTGCCGGGAGCATGCCATAAGCATGGATTCTCTTCGGCGGGGGCGTAGCCTTTGCCCTTCACCGTGCGCAGATGGAGCAGTATCGGGCCGTCCATCGCCTTGAGGTCGGAAAACACACGCACCAGGCGGACGACATCGTGTCCGTCGTATGGCCCGAAATAGCGTATGTTCAACCCCTCGAATATGTTTTGTTGTCGTGAAATCAGTGATTTCAGACTGTTGTTGAACCTAAGTATTATTCCGCGGTGACTCTCAGTTATAAGGTGGAACTTGCGGAAGAATCGATACACCTTGTAGCGCAGCGTGTTGTAGCTTTTCGATGTGGTGATGTTCACCAGGTATTTGTTGAGCGACCCGACGTTGTTGGCGATTGCCATATCGTTGTCGTTCAGCACGATGAGCAGGTTGCTCTTGGATGCGGCTGCGTTGTTGAGTCCCTCAAACGCCAAGCCTCCGGCTATTGAGGCGTCGCCAATCACGGCAATTACATTGCGGCGAGGCTCGCCCTTGATGCGCGACGCTATCGCCATGCCGAGAGCCGCGGATATTGAATTGGAGGCGTGGCCGGCAATGAAGCTGTCGTATTCACTCTCCTCAGGATTCGGAAATCCGCTCAGACCTCCCATTTTGCGGTTTGTGGCAAACGCATCGCGGCGGCCGGTAAGAATCTTATGGCTGTAGGCTTGGTGTCCAACGTCCCACACGACGCGGTCGTAAGGGGTGTCGAACACGTAGTGGAGTGCAACGGTGATTTCCACAGCGCCCATGCTCGATGCAAAGTGTCCTGGGTTGTCCGACAGCGAGTCGATTAGAAACGACCGCAACTCCCGGCATACGGCTGGCAACTCTGTCACCGGCAGTCTGCGCAGGTCTGCAGGCGAATTTATTTTCGACAGCAGCGGATATGTATCAGTTTTCTTTTCCACGTTTGTATTTCTTATAAATAGGAACGAATATAACTATGCCGGAGGCAATGATGGCGAAGACAACACGGAAGTCGACAACCTGACTCCTGGTGATTAATATGTAGCACAGTGCAAGCCACAGCAGCACTACGCATGCAAATCTGAAAATGTTATATTTGCTCATTGTTTCTTTTCCTTTTATTGTATGTATGCAAAGATAGTGCAAGCGGTGCGAAAAGAAAAGAAAATCATTTGGAAAATCGACGGTGGAGGGGGCATGTAGAGTCCAACAGCAAGTGCAAAATTAGTAAAAGTGTTTAAAGAATCTATCTTTCGGGGAGTCGAAGTTTATTTTCTCTCTCGGTCTGCGGTTGATTTTCTTTTGAATCTTCATGATTTTGCTGTCTGAGAAGTCGTCAAAGTTAGCCTTTTTGGGGATATGCTTTCGGATGAGTTTGTTCGCGTTCTCGATAGCACCCTTCTGCCAAGAGCAGTATGAGTCTGCGAAGTATACCTTAC